>BNJS01001633.1_pt1 | contig 290136 bp, 230 predicted proteins | sample 8540461 | NCBI WGS metagenome assembly BNJS01 (sample SAMD00202454, study PRJDB9452) | human saliva metagenome | isolation source: human saliva | place: Japan
GCCTGCGTTGGGCAAAGAAATGCCGCCGCACTCCCCCGAAGCTCGGGAGGGTGCGGCGGCATTCTCGTATTTAGTTTGTGGTTGCCGGGCGGCACATGCGGCGTACAGCAAACGATGTGCAGCGGCGGTTCGCTACACACTTCCTCCGCGCCGACGCAGGGAACCCGCCCTCGCAGAGCTCGGGCACCCTGAGGGCGCATCCGGAAGGTGCAGCCTCACCGCATCGCACCGGAGCAGAAATCCTTACACGTACATGCCACATATATCTAATCGCAGATAATGTACCCATTTCAAATACGTTATACATATGCACACGATACTCAATCAATCAACTTTAGACAGGAATAGGAATACGTGATAGTTCACCAGACCCACAACCATAGACCTCACCTATCTTTATAATTATCGACGAAAAATTTGATTCTTGACATCAATTATATTAAATATTCAAAATAGCGTCGATAGCCAAAATTATATTAAAATCTACGCCCACATTTACAAAAGTGCAGATGAACATCCAAAATATGCCCCATAGTATACGTTTCAATGTATTCATGTCACTAATAGAGCGAGAAGAATCTCGGAGAACATCAGCAACAACCCACATCCATAGCATTGCAGATAGTACTATGTAACTAAACCCGGCAAAAATAGGCAGTAACACAATTACGGAACTAGGATCAATCCTCATCACCCACGTGAGAACATAAGAAGAGGCAACCCATGAAATTACTCCAACTAAAGCATTCCACGCAGGCTTTGTCTTTTGAGGCAAAAGTGAGGGTTTCCCATATGCGGTCGAAACTATATGTTGAACGGTTCGTTTAGGGATATATATATCTTTATCATAAACCACCTTCGCTGACTTAATGTTTTTACCTGTATAGTAGGTTCGAATAGCGTGCCCCAATCCTCCATGAGGGGTAATTGTCTGCTCAACGCCACGACCATAGTAGAAACCAACAGAGTTCCCCACCGGATCTAGAAGATGAGAATACCTAAAGAATTTAAAATTACTGGATCCAATCATTTTTATACCGTTAGTTTTTTCAATATACATCCCCGTTATATTGAAAAATGCCAGAAGGCCAAAGTGGAGCCATATATTAAAATTCCAATTTTCGGTCTCAAATGGGAAATTCGGGTTAGTAAATTTCCTTTCAAGAAAGGAAATCCAACTAATATTACCAGTAAAAACTGGAACTGCCCTATATATATCAAGCGCCAAACCACACCAAGCAAAAATATTTCCTGCAGCTAGGATAAAAGCTTGGGTAGCTGCACCCAAGGATAAGAAAGCAGAACCCCAGTGAGAAAGTTCATTCTTCTTATTACTTAATCTTAGATCTCCAATAAGAGATACAAGACCGAGGCCACCACCAAAACTAATTAACTGAACTTCTTTTCCTTTAAAATTCTTCATGCTTCTTCTTATAGAATTATAAGAAAGGTACTCTCCCATAGAATGAGCAATCACAATAATTTTATTACACCGTCCATCCAACTTATCAATATCACGTTCGAGGGATTGAATATATTGAAAATCATCACCCGTTCTTACAAAATCAGCTGATTCAGTAATTTGATTCCACAATTCAGCAATTCCAGCGCTGCTAAAGATTGAAAAAACCAAGCAACTCAGCCCAACAAAAACTGAACATACAATAAATATTTCAAAAGTTTTTGGTGTGACAATAAAAATAAAAATCATCAACAAACAAGAGAATACATAAAATAATTTCTTAAAAATACCATATAGAGTTATGTTTTTTACATTCTCCAGAAAGTATTGCTTCCGGGACATATTTCTGGTCTTTCCCGCAAAGTATTCCCATGCAAATTGAAGAATGATAAAAGGGCTCATTAGGATTATGGCACTCCAGAGAAGACTAGACCTAATATCTATTCCCCTGTTGGTCATATCATAAAATTCAGGTTGAACCTCTTGCCATTTACTACGCAATAACATGTACAAGAATACCAAGCTTATGGAAAATAAAAATCCGAAAATTCGCGCGTGAGAAATCCTTAAACCTATAAAGTATATAAGCCATAAAATAGCTTGAAGGTTTGATGCCCAGCGCTTCAAAATTTTACAAACCGAATCACTCCCATGCGTAGCACTGGAGCCGTGCCAGTTTGATTCGCAGAAAAATACATCTTTTACTTGACCATCGCATGTAATTTTAGCTTCTATTTCAGGGGCACCATTATTAGACAGCACTACTTCCTTGTATTTATAAGCCCCATTGGATTCAAATTCATTCTTTATAGAAGGATAAATAGCTTTGAATGTATCCCCGCGGTTCTGGAATCCAATTCCATGCACGAAAAGGACGCCTAAATCATATTTTTTATTATTCTGATTGTTATGTTTAGTTACCACTTGAGATTTTTGACTGTTCTGCGCTGCAGTATTTTCCCCTGTCGGGTTAGACAATTGCCCCTCGGAACTAACACCGGAATCTTGCGATGTCTCCTGGGGCCTTGATGAATCCTGTGACAACTCTTCTGTCATAGTCTTCCTCCTTGAAACTAGATGTACGTATATCGTCATACCATGGCCCTGACCTCCTATGGTCAGCCTCACTTATTATATTCACACAAGGGCATAGCCCCTTATCAACACACGTTTAAAGACCGAAAAGAACCAGCTCTGCCACTGCAACACAAACAGAAATGCCGCCGCACTCCCCCGAAACTCGGGAGGGTGCGGCGGCATTCTCGTCTTCAATTCGTGCGCGCCGGGTGGCGCGCCTTCTACACAGTGGCGGCGAGGCTACACCTTTCGGAAGCGCCCTCAGGGTGCCCGACGCGAAGCGAGGGCGGGTTCCCTGCGTAGACGCGGAGGAAGTGTGTAGCGAACCGCCACAGAATCAAACCGGAGCAGGAAGCCTTAGCCCGTAGCAAAGCTACCGGTACGAGCTGCTTCCTTCGCAGCCAGTTCATCCGCGTGACCGTACGCGTAGAAAATCTTCGCGTCATCCAGCTCAGCAAAACGAGCCAGGTAACGGCACACCGCGCCACGCTGAGCCTTCGTCATCGAGGACAGCAGAACGGGGTCCGGGTGAGTAATGCCGTTGTCGCGGCTCGGTGCCGAACTACCGAACTCGGGCTCGTAATCAGAGGTGATATTGGTGAAACTCATCGGTGAGTACCTTTCCTTAGGGCGTTTCTTAGGGCAGCGCCGCAACAATGCAGACGCTACCGGAGGCAACACCGCGAAAAGAACCTACGGAGATCATCGGAAGTCTCTTCGCAGTAGTGGTTGTGATACCTCTAAACTACCCAAGAGCTAATCAATGTTCAAGAACCATCAGGGAACGCCCCCATAGTGGACACGTTCCCGGTTGTCAGGACGAAATCAGGGGCATCATAGAGGCATACGACCGCCGAGTTCACCACCGAGCTAAAACCCACCCGAAAGCCAGCGTGAAAGCCAGCCCGAAAAGCAGAAATGCTGCCACACCCACACAGAGTGCAGCAGCATTTCTAAAAACTAACGATGCAGGCTACGCCATAGTTGCGTAGAGACCGCGTTCAGCGTCCTTACGAGCCAGCTCGTAAGCGTGACCGTACGCGTAGAAAATCTGGGCGTCATCCAGGTCGGGGAAACGCGCCAGGTAACGGAACACTGCATTACGCTGAGCCACGGTCATGTCCGCGAGTAGTTCAACATTGGGGTGGCTAATGCGGTTAGCGCGTGCAACAGCAGAACCTCCGCCTGCTTTTTCGTAGGCGGGGGTGATGAGAGTCTGAGTCATCAGTATTTATCTTTCTTAGGTGCGCACGGTTGTGAGGCGTACGCGAAGTTGAGTGATAGATACTGCCAATACCACCTCGACAAGCGCCAAAATAGTATCCGCAGTGCTGAATATATTACCGTGGATACGAAGACTACGCCAATTAGAATCAGCCAAACCCCAGCAAATCTTAGATGCACACGAATGCATAAAAATTCTGGGATGCCCTTCCACGGCACCACCTAAGCACCTAAGCTACAGCGCTCTGCCCTGCTTTACTCTCCTGCTTTTTCTCCCCTGCGGGGTTATGTTCCTCTGCATCCTCAGCGTCTTCATCCTCACCGTCAAGACCCAGAAGAGCCGTCACCATCGGCAAAGGATTGAACTCGCTCAGCTGACCCGTGCGGTCCACCTTGCGCATCATGAATGCACGCTGCAAACGCCTCTGAGTCCACGGCGAAAGCACCATCATCAGCAGCGCCTCCACCACAAAAATGCCGACCAGAATCCACAGCAGCAGATCCGAAGAACCCGCCTGCTCACGCAGCTGCTGAGCATCCGCCACCAGACGGTCAAAACCCTCCGAATGTAGGTGCGACGTATCAAGTCCCGTCAACGCGGACAGGCTCACCGGCGACGCCACATTCAGTAGCACCGACAGCATCAGCAGAAGCACCGCATACAGCCCGTAATGCATGGTGCGCATCCACTTCTTCACGCGCGCAAAACCGCGGTTCAGTTCCGCACCAATATCGGTGAAAGCCGCCGCTTTCTGCGCCTGCTCACCCGCCGGCATCATGTGCGGCACCAGGCGGTGCGCAAGCATCAACGGCACCGGCGAGCACGCATCAAATACTGCATGTGACTATTCACCGACGGGCCCGGCAGGGTCACAAAGCTGACGTCTACATCGGCGGGCTGAGTAATATTCGACCTACCAATACTGTCACCACGAGCGGAAATCTCGCACCGGTCAGCCACATCAAGATCCTGCAGCATCGGCGCGTAGGCGCGCACATACAGGTGGCAGGCGCTACGCACCGACATCATGAGCACCAGAATCAGCGCGCCCCAAAACGCCACGGAGGCGGCGGTCAGCTCAGGGACCGCGCCCTCAACACGTAGCTGCGCCAGCAGCAGCATGAACACCGCGTACAGCATGAAAACACCGTGCACGAAAAGCAGCGAAATCAGCCACTTCACGTAGGAGCGCGTGCCGTACGGGTTGACCAGGCGCACATCCGCCGGGGTGTTTACCGAGGTAGTTGCGGAGGCGCTTTCCCGGGCACTCTTGCTGCCAATACGCGCCCTGCCCTTGAAGGTGCCCGGAACGCTCGCAACCAGAGGTACCACGCTCAACGCTAGCGGGGCCAGCATCGTGTAGTGCAGCAGCGAACGGTACGGACCAAACAGCAGGGACGCCTCCACCAGCCAGGAGAACGCCGCGACCGCGCTCACCCACAGCAGCATGGCGCGGTTACGGTAGCCGCCCGCAGCATCCAGGTGCCCCGGAGTGTCGTTACGGTCACTAGCGATAATGCCAATCGGGACCACGCCACTACCCAGGCCGTAGAAGAAACGAATCGGCTTCTTACCCGCCGCCGCACGACGACGCAGCAACTCATAGCTCAAATAGCCGCCCTGCGAATGGGCAATAATACCCACCGTATCGCTACGGGAACTCAAATCGTCCAGCTGACGATCCAGACGCGCATAAATACGCTCCAAATCGCGCGACTCCGGGCTGGTCGCCGTCTGAATCAGCTGCGTCGGAATAGCCTTCACCAGCGCCCACAGCTCACGGGCACGACGAGCCAAAACCCAGCCCACAATACCCAGGCCGAGTGCCGCCGCCAGACCCGTAAATGCACCCTGCGGAGTACCCAGAGACGCCACAAAAGCATCACGGAACGTCATGAGCGCCATAGCCGCCAGCACCAGCCACAGCGCCACGTTCACAAACCGCGCCGTAGAACGCAACAGGTGCCCGGCACGCTCACGCCAGGTCGCGCCGGGGCGCTCATAGTAGAAGCAGAACATCAAAAACAGCGGCAAAACCGATGCCAGCCAGGGCAAATGCTCCTTCAACGGGCGGTAATGCCGGGGCCGCCAGAAGCCCTCCTGAAAAAGGAGGCTGCGGCGAGTGACCGTGTGAACTGGGCGCGGCTTCGGCTGAGGCAGGCGCGGCAACTCAAGATTAGGCAGCTCGATATTCGGGAAATCGATGTTCGGGAGCTCTACCTTGGGAAGTTCAATTTTCGGCAGATCAATCTTAGGCAGTTCCACCTTGGGTAACTCCACTTTGGGCAGCTCTACCTTCGGAAGTTCAATTTTCGGCAGACTGATTCTTGTAGATTCTTTGGGCTCGGAGGCTTCGGCGGGTTCTTCCTGCGCGGAATTCTCTTCAACCTGCAGGCTTTCCTTAACCGGGTCGGCTGGGTCAGCAGGGTACTCCGTGCGCTCAATCGTCAACGAATACGTCAACTCGCTGTGGTGGCTCAGCGGGTTCACCTCAGCAGCAGGCGGGAAGGTATCGCCGTCAGGAATCACCTCAACACGAACCCGCCCTGAAGCCTCCTCAGTGGGGTTCTCTTCGGAGAGCGCGACAGAATCTGTGTTCAGCGCCAACAGAGTCTGCACACTATGCGCCACAGGCTTGCCAAAATACGCGAGCGTCTCACCGTGATTCTGGTAGCCGATACCGTGAACCAGCAGCACCGCCGCATCATGATGCTGGCCCTTGCGGTGCAGGGCACTCTTCGGGTGCGCAAAAGCATACTCAGCCAGCCGCCACTGCTCACCGCCAGGCAGCGCACTACCCTTCAGCAGATGAGGCACCTTCGACACGCCTCTCACCTCCTCGCCTCTGCGCACAGCGCGCCCGCAAACCCGCGTGCCAACGCCCAACCCGGGGCAAAAACCGCCCCTCACTAGAACACTACAGCACGACTAGAAAATCACAGCACGTCCAAGCCGTCACAGCGAATCTGAACCGGCCGCTCCCCCACGTTCTTCTTCAAGGCCGCAATCGTTGCACGCGTAGCACGCAACTCGCGGGTCACCTGCTGGGCAATGCTGTACGAGAAGAACATCAGGGTACGCCAATCGCCCTGAACCGGCGCCTCCTCAGAATCCTCCTCAAGAGACTCCGACCAGGCAAAATACCCCTGATCCAGAGGAACCGGACCCACAATACGCAACTGCTCGCGCACCCGCTCCGGCAACGCAGAAGAACCCAAGAACTCCTCCATGAAGGCGCGAACATCCGCCTCCGCACCGGTCACCGCAGCCGTACGAACCGCCGGAGGCAGACCCGTCTGAGCGCGCTCCTCCAGCTCCTGACGAGCAAACCACGCCGGATCCCAACGCACCAGCGCCTGCTCCACCGGCGACGGCGAAGCAGTCGTCACCACCGTACCCTCAAGAGCCGCAGGACGAACCAACGCCGCAGCATTCAACCAGCGACGCAACGCCGCCTCCGGGGCACGCAACGAATCAAAACGAAGCATCTTATCGGCATCCAGAAGAAGCGCCGCCGCATAGCCGCCAAAAGCCACCGGCTCAGCACCCGGAGTCGCCACCACCAACGCAGGCTCAGGACCAACCGACGCCCGCACATGGTCACCCGCCGAAGAAATCACCGGAACATTCGGGAACGCACGGCCCAGCTCCTCAGCAGTACGAGTCGCACCCGCCGCCGAATAACGCCAATGCGTAAAACCGCATTCAGAACAACGCCACTGCTGCGCCAAATGACCGCACCACGAACACGACGGAACCGACGAACCCGAAGCCACCGACAAAGGCCCACTACACTCGCCACAACGCGCCGGCATGCGGCAACGCTCACACGAAAACGACGGAATATAACCGCTACGCGCCACCTGCACCAACACAGGACCACGCGCCAACGCCCGACGAGCATGCTCAAACGCCAAGTGCGGAATACGCGCCATCGCCGCCAACGGGTCACGCGCCAACTCAAACTCCGAACCCGTCGAAAAAATACGCGGCGAATAATCACGCACCAACGCACGCGGCGCACGCACATGAGACGCCCAGCGGGTACGCACCAGACGCGCCGCCTCACTACTCATGCTGAACCCGGCAAACAGCGCCGCAGTACCCTCAGCAGAAGCACGCAGAAGCAACACATCACGGGCATGACAATACGGGGCGCGCTGCTCCACCAGCGAAGAATCGCCGTCATCCCAACACACCACCAGGCCCAGGTTCGCCACCGGCGCGTAGGCCGCGGCGCGGGTACCAATCACCACCGGCACCTGCCCCAAACGTGCCTTCACAAACCCGTGATAGCGAGTATGCGGAGTCGAATCAGAACTCAAACGCACAAACGAGTCAGCCGGCAGACGCTCGGCGAGCGCCGCCTCCAGAAGATCCAGGTTCTTAGCGGTCGGAACCACCGCAATAGCGCCGCGACCACTGGTAGCAGCAGCCGCGAGTGCGGTCGCCAAAACATCCGCCCACGTGTGCTCCAGGTGGCCGGGAAGAACCGTCATCACGGCGCGGGTCGCGGCACCGGCGGCAACATCCTCGATGAACTCCGCGCCGTTCTCGTAATCGGAGAAGACGGAGGCGGCATCGGGCGCATCCGGGTTCAGCGCCGGCGGATCCAGCACGAAGGGTGCGGGCGCGCCGGGGGTGGCAAGCCACGCGTACAGGTCGGTAGCGTTGGAGGCAGCGGCACTGGAGGCAGTGGCAATGGAAGCAGTGGAGACGGTAGAAGGCTCAGATTCCGCGCTCTCGGAAGCCACATGCTCGGATTCCGCGTGCTCGGGAGCATCGGAAGTGCTTACCGGGGCAGAATCACCCAAATAATCCGACTCGTAACCCGGCAGAAGAGGCGCGTACTTCTTATCCAGCGCGGCAATGCGCGGCGGCACCGCCAGGCGCAGCACGTTCGCCACCGTGGAGGCGTAACGGTCGGCAAGCGCCTCGGCAAGCGCAAAAATTTCGGGCGCAACAGAGGGCACACGCGACAGCACCGACTTGAGCGGCAGTAGCGAAGTGCGCGTCCAATCGGTTGTGGCGGCGCGCTCCTCAATGTAGCCGGTCATCTCGTGACCGTTGAACAGCACGCGCACGCGGGCGCCGGGCACCGCATCCTCACTCAGCTCGGCGGGCACGCGGTAATCAAACGTGCGGTCCACCTGCGGCAGGGTGCTATCCACGCGCACACGCGCCACAGGGTTCGGCACACCGCTCGCCTCCAGCTCGGCGGCAACGTTCACCGGCTCCGGGGTAGCCGGAATCAGGGCATCACGAAGAGCAGGAAATCCCTGCAACAGGTCAAGCTGTTGCAGGGATTCCTGCTGAGCACCCAACGGTGCCGAAGAGTTCGATTCAGAACTGCTCTGAGTCACCCGAATCAGCGTGCTCCTACCCTGACAGATATTAGGAGGAGGACACTGCCGAACGCAGTGCATCCACGCGGTTCAGGCGCTCCCAGGTGAATTCCGGCTCGGTACGACCGAAGTGGCCGTGAGCTGCGGTCTTCTTGTAGATCGGGCGGCGCAGATCCAGTTCGTTAATGATTGCCAGCGGGCGCAGGTCGAAGACCTCACGCACAGCCTTCTCAATCTTGATCGGGTCGACCTTCTCGGTGCCGAAGGTTTCAACGTACAGACCGACCGGCGCTGCCTGGCCGATAGCGTACGCAACCTGAACCTCGGCGCGGTCGGCAAGACCGGCACCCACAATGTTCTTCGCAACCCAACGCATTGCGTACGCTGCGGAACGGTCCACCTTCGACGGGTCCTTACCGGAGAACGCGCCACCACCGTGACGAGCCGAACCGCCGTAGGTGTCCACAATAATCTTGCGGCCGGTCAGGCCCGCGTCACCCACGGGGCCACCCTGAACGAAGCGGCCAGCGGGGTTCACAATGAACTTAGCGTTGGAGGAATCCAGCTCGACGCTACCCAGAACCGGTGCGATAACGTGCTTCTCAATGTCTGCACGCAGGTCAGCCAGGTCGTAGCTTGCGGTGTGCTGGCTCGAAACAACGACGGTGTCCACGGAGACAGGCACGTTGTTCGAATCGTAGCCGAGGGTCACCTGAGTCTTGCCGTCGGGGCGCAGCTCAGTCAGCAGGCCGTCCTTACGGACCTTGGTCAGACGCTCAGAGAGGCGGTGTGCCAGCCAAATCGGGGCGGGCATCAGCACGTTCGTCTCGTTGGATGCGTAACCGAACATGATGCCCTGGTCGCCCGCACCCTGGCGGTCGTACTCGTCAGCAGCAATACCCTGACGAACCTCGAGGGACTCATACACGCCGGCGTTAATGTCCGGGGACTGCTCGCCAATGGAGACGGACACGCCGCAGAACTCGCCGTCGAAGCCGCGGGTGGAGGAATCGTAGCCGATACCCAGAATGGTCTCGCGCACGATGGAGGGGGATTTCGACGTAGCTGGAGGTGGTCACCTCACCAGCAACATGCACCTGACCGGTGGTTACCATGGTCTCCACAGCAACGTTCGCTGCGGGATCCTGGGCGATGATGCCGTCAAGGATGGCGTCAGAAATCTGGTCACAAATCTTATCGGGGTGGCCTTCAGTCACCGACTCGCTGGTGAATAGGCGCAGATGGTTATTACTCACGGTTTCCACTCTACTGGTTGAGGGCGCGCGAAGATAGCGCGCTCGTAATGATGACGGTTTCCTTCAATTATGACACGTTTGTTAAGCGCTATTACGAGGCGGGTGCTGCGTTCACACCCCGGGCGGGCCTTCACTCAGCGCCAGCAGGCACTTAGGCCAGCACCAGCCAGAGGATTAGGTCAGCGCCGCCAGAATCTTCTGGGCCAACGCCGGACCAATACCCGGCACCGCCGTCAGCTCCTCGGCGCTCGCCTGCTTAATCTGAGCCACCGACCCGAAATGCTTAATCAACGCGGAACGCTTCACCTCGCCCAGACCGGGCACCTCATCCAGGGCGGAGGCAACCATCGCCTTACCACGCTTGGAACGGTGGAAGGTGATAGCGAAACGGTGCGCCTCATCGCGGATGCGCTGCACCAGGTACAGCGCCTGCGAGGTGCGCGGCAGCACGACCGGGTAGTCGTCGTCCGGCAGCCACAGTTCCTCCAGGCGCTTAGCGATGCCAGCGACGTACACGTCCGTGATGCCCAGGTCGCTCAGCGCGGCGGATGCGGCAGCCACCTGAGGCGGGCCGCCGTCCACGAGCACCAGGTTCGGCGGGTAGGCGAACTTCGCCGGTTCGGGCATGGAGGCGTCAATCTCACCGGAGTGCACGGGCGCAGCTTCGCGTTCAGCCTGCTGCGCCAGGTGCCTCTTGAAGCGGCGCGTAATGACGTCGTACATGCTGGCGGTATCGTCACGCGCGGCGTCGCCGGTAATGCTGTAGGTGCGGTAGGCGTTCTTCGCGGGCATGCCGTCCTCAAAGACGACCATGGACGCAACCACGTTCGTGCCCTGCACATGCGAAATGTCGTAGCACTCGATGCGCAGCAGCGGGTCGGGCAGTTCCAGCGCCTCCTGCAACTCCACGAGGGATGCGCTGCGAGTGGTCAAATCACCGGCGCGACGGCTCTTGTGCAGAGTCAGCGACTGGCGCGCATTCTCAGCGACCGTCTTCATGAGCTCTGCCTTGTCGCCGCGCTGCGGGACGCTAATCTCCACGGGACCGCCACGCACCTCCGCCAGCCAGGACGCCAGCTGCTCCTTATTCTCGGGCTCCACCGGCACGAGCACGGAACGCGGAATATCGTAGCTGTTCAGGCTCTTCTCAGCGTCCTTCTGGGAGGCGAGGCTCGCCGCAATATCGCTGTACACCTGTGCGATGAGCTGCTCGATGAGCTGCGCATCGGTGCTGTCGTTGACCTTCTCCACGATCCAGCCGCGCTGGCCGCGGATCCTGCCGCCACGCACGAAGAACACCTGAACGGATGCCTCCAGGTCGTCCTCAGCGTAGGCGAACAGGTCGGCATCCACGGTCGCGCCGAGCACCACAGCGTTACGCTCAAACGCCTTAGTCAGTGCGGCAATATCGTCGCGAAGAATCGCGGCGCGCTCAAAGTCCATATCAGCTGCGGCGGCTTTCATTTCCGCGGTCAACTGGGCGATATGCTTCTCAGCGCCGCCACCCATAAACCGGGTCAGCCCGCGCGCCAGCTCGCGGTGCTCCTCGGGGCTAATCTTGCCCACGCACGGCGCCGCACACTTATCGATATAACCGAGCAGGCACGGGCGGCCGCTATTCTTCGCGCGGTTAAACACGCCGTTCGTGCAGGTACGCACCGGGAACACGCGCAACAGCGCATCCAGGGTTTCACGAATCGCCCACGCCTGCGAATACGGGCCAAAATAGCGCACGCCCTTACGGCGCTCACCGCGGGTCACCATGGCGCGCGGGTACACGTCATTGACGGTAATCGCCAGGTACGGGTACGACTTATCGTCGCGGAACGCAATATTGAAGCGCGGCGAAAACTCCTTAATCCAGGTGTATTCGAGCTGCAGCGATTCCATTTCGCTCGCCACCACGGTCCACTCCACACTCGCCGCCGTATGCACCATCGCATAGGTCTTCGGGCTCAGCGTCTGCGGGGACGCAAAATAGCTGTTGAGGCGGTTGCGTAGGTTCTTCGCCTTACCCACGTAGATGACGCGGCCATCAGCATCGCGGAAACGGTAAACGCCCGGGTCGGTGGGGATTTCGCCGGGGGCGGGGCGGTAGCTGGAAGGCTCTGCCATGGGTACTTTCTCCTCGCTCTACTGGACTTTCTGCGGGGTTGCCGCTGCTGGGCTGCCGGGGTCATCCCAGGCTAGCGCATACGACAAACCGCGCATCCTGCACCCGTCTCCCCCAAAGCGCGGGGGTTGGTGCGTGAATGCGCGGTTTAAGTCTACGCGGTATAGGCGGGGCGTGCCCTAGCCTGCGTCACGTGCGGCTGAGGGCGAAACGTTGTACTCGTGCTTTCGCGCCTGACCGGACAGCTGAGCAATCTCATCCATGATCGTGTCGGTGGTGACGCGGCGCTGCTTGCCGGTCATCTTCTCGCCGATCTTCTCAAAGTAGAGCGGCTTGCCCACACGAATCGTGAAGCGGCGCGGGTAAATCATGTTTGAGCCGGGCTTCTGCAGACGGTCGGTACCAATCAGACCGACCGGAACCACGGGCGCGCCAGTCATGTGCGCCAGCCACGCCACACCAATCTTGCCGCGGTACAGGTAGCCGTCGCGGGAGCGGGTGCCCTCGGGGTAAATGCCGAAGACCTTACCCTCCTGCAGCTTCTCCAGGGCAATGTCGAGTGCCTTGAGCGATTCGGAACGGTCGGAGCGGTTCACGGGAATGATATCCACGGCTTCGAAGAATGCCTTCATCATCTTGCCGCGCGGGCCGGGGGTGTTCACGTACTCAGCCTTGGCGAGGAACGCCACGCGGCGCGGCATCATGGCAGAAATAATGATGGAGTCCAAGAAGGACAGGTGGTTGGAGGCGACAATCACCGGGCCGGTAGCGGGGAAGTTTTCGAGTCCGGTCACGCGGGCACGGAAGACGGTGCGCAGGATTCCGGTGACTGCTTTCTGGGTGGATTTGTAGAGAAGCACGTGAACTCTCCTGAGGTGCCGATAGATTGCGGGCTGTGGCGGCGGTCCGCCGTGGATGCGGGGTGAGTGGCCCCTTCTGAATATACGCCGCCAAAGAGCACAAAATCTGTACTGCGGTAACCTGTGCCGCAAAAAATTTGTACTGTGTTTAGTAGCGTCGGGTTTTATTATTCCACACCCGAGTGTAGGCACGTGAGGGGTGCCGCGCTCCCCTTCCACATGCTGGGATGCGCCTCCCGCCCAGGTTCCTGTGAGAGCCCCAATTGAGGGAGTCTGCGCGGCTTCCAGCCCGGCGCCTCCTCCCCCGTTACAGGCGGGGAGGTAGCGCGGAAGCTAAGGGTTCAACCTCAACGTAATATTTCAGGTTTTCCGCCTGATTATTACTGATTTCCCCACCAAATAGCCGTGTCACATTATGACGCTACGTCAGCAAAGTTTCGTAAATGCGCATTTAATATGCAAAAATGAGAGCAGGGTGGGCTGTCGCACCTCCCTCAAGGACGATTCACCCTGAACATAGTGAGCCGCCCCTCCAGCGGATGTGCGTCGGGACCACTCCACCTACAAATTCCACGCACACTGGAGACATACACTATGGCTACAAAACCCGTCTCGCGTGCGCAGGCAGCAAAGATTGCCCGCCGCTCAGACACGGTCGGTGCCTATGCCGGAAAAGGCTGGGTACAGGCTGTTGCGTTTGTGATGCTCCTGGGCTTCACCATCATGGCAGTCCTTGCAATGCGCACCTACGCACTCTCCATGCCGCTCCCCGACAAAATCGTCGGCAACGACGGCAAAACTATCGCAACCCAAGAACAGATCCTGCACGGTCAGGAACTGTTCCAGGGACGCGGCCTGCAGCAGTACGGATCCGTTCTGGGTCACGGTGCCTACCTCGGCCCCGACTACACTGCAGAATACCTGCGCCTGACCACCGATGCTGCCGTCAAGGAGTACCGTGAACAGGGCAAGCAGGACCCCCGCGAACTCGTCAAGAACGAGTGGCGCAAGGAGAACAAGTACGACGAGCAGACTAAGACCATCACCTGGTCCGCTGGTGAGACCAAGGGCTACCAGCTCATGCTCAAGCACTACCGCGAAACCCTCATGAAGGGTGACACCTCGCAGGGCCTGTTCCCCAACGCCATTAAGAACGACGAAGAACTGCACGACATCGTCGCATTCTTCGGCTGGACCGCATGGGCATCGGCGGCAGACCGCCCCGACCAGCCCTACTCCTACACCAACAACTGGCCCTCCGAACCCAACGTGGACAACAAGCCCACCGCGGATCTGATGGTCTGGTCGGCACTCTCCCTGATTGCCCTCATCGGTGGTACCGGTCTGATGTTCGCTATCTACGGCCGCTGGTCCCGCGCTATCGGCTGGCACGCGGAAGAGGCACCCGTCCTCGACTTCCGTCAGCCCGACGAAGTTCGCCTGACCCCCTCGCAGAAGGCAGCCTGCCTGCTCTTCGCAACCATCCTGGTGCTGTTCCTGCTGCAGGCTCTGGTGGGTGCGCTCACCGAGCACTACCGTGAAGAACTCACCGGATTCTTCGGTATCGACATGGGCCAGTTGCTGCCCTACACGGTATCCCGAACCTGGCACCTTCAGCTCTCCCTCTTCTGGACCGCAGGCGCGTTCCTGGCGGGCGGTATCTTCATCGCCCCGCTGATTACCCGCCGCGAACCCAAGAAGCAGGGTCTGCTCACCTACGTTCTCATCGGCGCCGTGGTCTTCGTGGTCCTCGGCTCGCTGCTGAACGAATGGTTCTCTCAGAAGGGCCTCATCCCCAAGGAATTTACCGGCTTCTTCTCGCAGCAGTGGGAGTTCCTGGACCTGCCGCGATTCTTCCAGATCCTGCTCACCGCGGGTATGTTCATCTGGATCGTCATCGTCTGGCGTACCCTCTCCGCTCGCCTGAAGGGCTCGAAGAAGACCTCCCTGCCGTGGCTGTTCCTCTTCTCCGGCCTCGCCATCCCCATGTTCTACGCGGTCGGCCTGCTCGCAGGTCAGCGTACTCACGTGACCGTCGCCGAATTCTGGCGATTCTGGGTGGTTCACCTCTGGGTGGAGGACTTCCTCGAACTGTTCACCACCGTCATGGTGGCGTACATCTTCGTGCTGCTCGGTGTGGTCCGCGAGCGCATCGCAATCTCCATCATCATGATGGACGCCGTGCTCTACTCCGTCGGTGGTGTGATCGGTACTCTGCACCACACCTACTTCGTCGGTACCCCCTCCGAGCAGATGGCATTCGGTGCGTTCTTCTCGGCTGCTGAGGTTATCCCGCTGACCTTCCTGACCGTTGAGGCGTGGGGCTTCATGCAGCTGGGTGCTCGCCAGTACTCCAACCGCACCAAGCCTTTCCCGCACCGTTGGGCTGTGATGTTCCTGATTGCTGTGGGCTTCTGGAACTTCCTCGGCGCAGGTGTGTTCGGCTTCCTGATTAACCTGCCGATCGTGTCCTACTTCGAGATTGGTACCGCGCTGACCGCAAACCACGCTCACGCCTCCATGATGGGTGTGTACGGTATGCTCGCGATCGCGTTCGCGGTGTTTGGTCTGCGCTACCTGATTCCCGAGGACAAGTGGCCTGAGAAGGGTCTGAAGTTCTCCTTCTGGACCCTGAACATTGGTCTGCTGTGGATGTCCTTCATCTCGCTGCTGCCGCTGGGTATTGCTCAGCTGTACAAGTCCGTGGGTGAGGGCTACTACGAGGCTCGTTCCTTCGCGTTCATTCACGACGGTGCTTCCGCCGTGATGGGTTGGATGCGTATGCCCGGTGACGTGATCTTCCTGGTCGGCATCATCCCGCTGATCAAGCTGGCTCTGCTGGCTCTCCAGGCCATCTTCTCGAAGAAGGGCAAGGAGACCGTCCTTGAGCTGCCCGAACCGCCGCTGTACGAGGTGGTTGAGGACGCTCGCATCGCAGAGTTCGCCGGCGCTAAGGCTGCCGAGGAGCTGCCCGAGCAGACCAGCCCCTACCGTAGCGATCGTCGAGGCTAACCATGCCTGAGCAGATTGCTGGAGTTTCTTTCCTCGTGTGGCTGGCCTGCGTGTATGCGCTCGGCCTGGTCGCCGTGGGTTGGGGCTTCGATATTCTCGCCAAGCGCACCAGCCAGCGCATGGTGGCGGCGCGAACCTTCGGGTTCACCTACCACCAAGAGAGCGACGCGTGGCTCTGCCCCGAAGACCAGTGGCTGTGGGCGACCGCATTCGACTCGGATAACCGAGTGATGCGTTACCGCGCCAAGCCCAGCGTGTGCAACACCTGCCCGATTAAGGACAGCTGCACCGTCTCGGCGAACGGCCGCGAGCTCACCCGTGAAGTGGACGAATGGCCCTACTCCGAGTCGGGTCGTTTCCACCGCGGGCTGGCGGTTGCTGTCTCGCTGCTGGGTGTGGTCATCCTGATTGGTGCCGCCATCGTCTGGCACTCCCCGCTGGAGCTTCTGGTGGAGGGTGCCGCCGCGGTGGTCTGCCTGTCGCTGACCTACCCGCTGGCTGTGAAGCTCATGCGTTCCCCCGCGAACTTCGAGAACGATCCGAAGCATATTCACGCATCCACCGCTGATGAATCGGTGAACGTGAAGATGGACCGTTTCGCGGCGAAGTGGGGTGGCGTGTCGAATGAGCGTAAGCGCCGTACCGAGCAGACCCGCAAGCAGATGATTGCGGATGCAACCTGCCGGTTCGTACCTCTGCCCTCGACCCGGACCGCCCCGCATGGAGCGGTACCGGCACCTCGGTTAAGCGACTGCACAAGACCACGAATGAGGTCCTGCAGGAGCAGAACCTGGCTGAGGTTGAGGCTGCTGAAAAGCTGGCAGAGCAGATGGCGAAGAAGTAGCGCTGCACAAGTTTTTCCGTTCCGGCGGCTGACCGGTCGATTGGTCCCGTCTGTTAGCTTCGGTGGCCACCCTGCATGGAATTCTCTTTTATTCCTCTTTTGAGTTTTCCATACGGGGTGCCACTAAAGCACCGACCGCCGCGATGTACGCCGGGACGGAAAATTCCCCTCCCAAGACTCCCCCACACACAGCCCGGTTACCGGGCACCCCCTACTACCTGCACCGTACGAGGCGCGGGCAGGTGGGCACACATACCGTCCTCCCCCCAATATTTGTGAAGGAAAACCATGGATCCCGTCACTTTGGCAACTATCCTCATCCCAGTTGCCGTCATTGTTCTTTTTATTCTGATTCGTATGTTCCGCGTCATCCCCGAATACGAGCGTGGCATCTCTTTCCGCTTCGGTCACCTGCGTTCGGAGCTGAAGCCCGGCCTGAACGTCGTCTTCCCCCTCGTCGACTCCCTGCAGCGCGTTGATATGCGTGTTATCACCCTGACCATTCCCCCGCAGGAAGTCATCACCAAAGGACAACGTCCCCGCCCGCGTGAACGCCGTGGTCCTCTTCCGCGTGACCAACGCCAAGAACGCCGTGCTTGAGGTTGAGAACTACCCGATTGCCACCAGCCAGATCGCGCAGACCACCCTGCGTTCCCTGCTCGGCCGCGTTGACCTGGACACCCTGCTCGCACACCGTGAGGACCTGAACGAGGACCTGCGTTCCATCATCGGTTCGCGTACCGAGCCGTGGGGTATTCAGGTGGAGCTCGTCGAAATCAAGGACGTTGAGATTCCCGAGGCTATGCAGCGCGCCATGGCTCGCGAGGCTGAGGCTGAGCGTGAGCGCCGCGCAAAGATCATTTCGGCACGCGGTGAGCTGGAGGCCTCCAGCGAGCTGAAGGAAGCATCCGACATTCTGAGCCAGTCCCCCGCCTCCCTGCAGCTGCGTTACCTGCAGACCCTGCTGGAGCTGGGTGCCGACCAGAACTCGACCGTGGTCTTCCCGCTGCCCATGGACGTGATTGGTCCGCTCGTGGGTGCACTCAAGGGCGAGAGCAAGTAAGCTACTCTCCCCCGAGCTAAAAACCGAATAGTATGCAGGCCCCGAGCAGACACCTGCTCGGGGCCTTCGCTTTAACAGGGGTTACCCGGCGGGGTGCTTATCCTCTCCGGTACCCTGCTGACTTATGCCGTAGCATGGAACCAGCGGCATTACTGCTACGCACAGACCCACCCACCGTGAGAGAAGGCGCATGCTACACCACCTCCGCGAGATGCTACACCGCATCCCAGCACCTCGACGCTACGGGCGCGTCATGGCTCTGCTCCTCGCCTCCCTGGGCGGCGCAGTGGACGTCTTCTCGCACATCCACTATGAAGCGCTCGTTGCCACGCAGACCGGTAACTTTATTCTGCTCATCGCCGATCTGCACCGTGACGCACCGCATGTGGTGCACCTGCGCTGGCTCTCCGTTATTCTTTTCAGCTTCGGGTATCTGGCAGGGCATTTCATTCATGATCTACTCGGTCAACGTGCCCGGATGAGACACTGGCGCATCGGCACACTCCTGCCGTTCCTTCTGGTCTGCTTCGCGGTACCCTTCATGGATAGAACTCTGAGCAATAGCTTTCAGGTGGGCGCGCTGGCGTTCACCGTCGGTCTGATGATTCACGCCCTCGCGGATACACGCATTGGCGAAAACCCCTTTTCGCTCTTCATGACCAGCGGCAACTGGCGCAAAATGCTCAGTGCCTGGTACACCGCCGGTTCGCTGTACCTCACGCGGAAAACCCCCGACGGAGACACAAAAAATGAGGCGAAGGCACAGCGCCGTACGGCTCTGCTCAAAGCCATTGATTACTCTCTCGTAGTCGCCTCTTTCATAGCTGGCGTGATTCTCATGGCGCTTGTCACCCGATGGTTTGGCGTATTTTCCATCTGGTTGGCGGCGCTGATCGCGGGCGCTGCGTTCTGCTTCGGCTACCAGGCGGAAAAGAAAGAGGTTCGTGAGAACCAGGGCGCATAAGATTCACCCAATCTGCGGCTATAGACGAGGGCAGAGCAGAAAACAGAACAGCAAAATATCCCGTGCAGATGAGAGTATCTGCACGGGATATTTCTATGCGGGATTTACACGCCACACGCTTTCAAACGAAGCCCCGAAAACTGGGAAGGAAGGCGTTTGGCCCGCCGCGGGGGTTGGATGAGGTGGTTGCGACGGGCCAAACTGGTCGGTTACACGCCGTAGAGGTGCGGGCGCGGCAGGTACATCAGCCAGTTGGGTGAGGGCCGGAATCCTGCCGCTAACGGTTTTCACCGACGCCTTAAGCATAACCGGCAAGGCACCCGAACCGGCGGCAGGTTGAGTGAAGCATCAATCACCCATCTCACGCCATGCCGGGGCGGTATTCAGCCCCAAAATCGGCACCTAAAGCACCGGCGTCCCAAACCCCGCGCGAGCCTCTAGCGCAGCGCCCGACGAACTACCGCAGTGCCCGGTGAGCCTGGTCGAAGAACTCACGCTCATACACGCACGCCGACAGGTACGCCCGCGCCGCGCGGACACGCTGAGCCGGTGAAGCCGCCTCAAACGCACGCTCCACCTCCGCGAGACTACGCTCCACCTCCGCGGCGAACTCTTCGCCACCGTACAGGCTCAACCACTCCGCGTACGGGTGGTCCGCGTGGTTCTGCGAGGAGAGCACAGCGCCCACCTCTTCGTACAGCCAGTAGCAGGGCAGAATCGCGGCAGCGCCGACCACATAATCCTCACCAGCTGCGGAGGCACGCAGGAAATTCGTGTACCCCATGGTGATGGGCGAAGGCCCACCCAGGCGTGCGCGGTTCGCCAACCAGCCCTCGTGCAGCTGCGATTCGGCGGCAATCGCCTCATGCGCGCCAGCCGCCCAGTGCACCTGCGCCTCAGCGGTGTCGGCACGCGCCGAAAGGGTCGCGAGCGCACGCGAATAGTCGCGCAGGTAGAGGGCGTCCTGGTCCAGGTAGAAGGAGAACAGGTCCTCGTCGAGGGTGCCGTCGCCGAGGGCACGCACGAAGGGCAAGTCCAGAATCTGGCGCCAGGTTTCGCCTCCCGCAGCCCAGAGCGCGGCGGTCCAGGGGCCGGCGGGCTTTACGACGGCTTCACCGGCGGATACGGGGCTGACCGGCAGCAGTCGCTCCGGGCTGGTGCCATCAAGAGCGTTGCCCTCAGAGTCGGTAGTGGCGAGCAGGTGATGCCACGGGTAGGCGGAGGCTGCAGCCTCCAGACGGCGGGCACGGGCGGCGTGATCCACCGGGCCGTGACCCTCACCGGAACCGACCTGCAAACCGGCACCTGCGGCAATGGACTCGTGGAGCCAGCGGGTGCTCCACTGCAGGGCACGGTGGGTATCGTCGCTGGTCAGAGTGTTCTTCTGGTCTGCGGCAGGCTCTGCGGCCTCCGCGTGCTGCAGTAGCTCCACGCCCAGGCGGGTTGCCAGCGAGGAGGACAGGGAGCATCCGGTGCCGTGCGTATTGCGGCTGTCCAGACGCGGGGTGCGCACGTGCGCGCAGGTGCCGTCCGGGAAGACCGCGGTGTTACCGGCGTCCTGACCGCACAGGTGGCCGCCCTTCACAATGACGGTGGTTCCGGTCGCCGCCGCGAGGTTCGCCGCCTGCTCGTGCGCCTCATCAAAGGTCTGAGCGGGTTCCTTCTCGCAGAGCACAGCGAGCTCCGGAATGTTCGGGGTAATCACATCCACGAGCGGCACGAGGTCGCGTAGCGCCTGCTCCGCTTCCGCCTGTAGCAGACGGTCACCGCTGGATGCAATCATGACCGGGTCGAGTACGACCACGGGCACGGGGTGTTCGCTCAGCCAGGTGCGGACGGTGCGGATCGTGTCCGCGTCACCGAGCATGCCGATTTTCACGGCGTCCACCGTGACGTCATCAAAAACGGCGGCAAGCTGAGCGGTCAAAAACTCCAGGGGCGGGGTAAATACCTCGCGGACCCCGCAGGTGTTCTGGGCGACCAGCGAGGTAGTCACGCACATGCCGTAACCGCCGGATGCGGTAATGGACTTGAGGTCCGCCTGAATACCCGCACCACCGGAGGGGTCGGTTCCCGCAATAGAGAGGACCCTCGGCACGCGAGCTGTCTGGGGTGCCCGGGGGTTTCCGGGAGCGCTCGCGCCGGGTGCAGGGTTAGAGGGGGTGGTGGATGCGCACGTGGGCGCGCTAGGCTGCTCTGCCTTCATCGATAATCCCTTCGCTAGTTCGAACTAGAGCAGGTTCAATGGGTGATTCTCTCAGCCTTGAGTGTTATTACGCCGTTTCGTGCGCCCGCTGTGCTGTAGCTCTTCGCTGTGCCGTAGCCCTTCGTTGGGCGGTCAGTTGGGCGGGTTAGCGGGTCGCGGGCGTCTCAAGGCACCCCATATCGCTCTGCCAGGTTATCACAATGATTCTCCGTAGCTAAAAGTTCTGCGGGTAACAAGTGAATCTCTCCGAAATTTTCGTTTGAGTCTTGCACTCTTGCGAGTGCTCCCGCCGCCGATTTCAGTGCACCCTTGTACGGAAACCACCCGTTAAACACGTAGTGCCCGGCACCGCTTCACACGGTACCGGGCACTATCAGCCGGGCACTATCAGCCGGGTTTAGGTCAGGGCGAAAATCTCTGCCGGTGAACCCTCCGCAATGATCCTACCCTCGTGCAGCAGGACCGCGCGGTCAGCCAGCGAGGCGATACGCGCATCGTGCGAAATGATCAGCACCGCACGGTTCGCCAGCACGGCGCTCAGGGACTCGGTTGCGTCCGCGAGCTCCAGCTGGGTGGTGGACTCGTCCAGAATCACGGCGTGCGGGTCAGCAAGCACAATACGTGCCAGCGCCAGCTGCTGAATCTGGTCGCGGGTCAGCGGCGAATCCGCGCCGCTCACGACAGTATCCATGCCCTGCGGCAGGTCGCGCCACCAGCGGGCACCGATAGCGTCCAGTGCCTCGCCCATCTGCTCGACGGTTGCATCCGGCACGACCACCGTAAAGTTATCGGCGAGAGTACCGAAGAAGACGTGCGCTTCCTGGGTGCAGACCAGCAGGCGCGGGCGGCCATCGGCGGCGGCATCGGTCGGGAAGTCGCCGTGACCGACCGGGCGACCCATCACGGTGATGGTGCCTTCCAGGGCGGTCAGCGAACCACCAATCAGACGAGCCAGGGTGGTCTTACCCGAACCGGAACGGCCCACCAGGGCGAGTGCCTCACCGCGGCGAATCTTCAGGTTGATGCTTTCAAGCACCAGGGCGTCCGGCGAGTAGCCGTAGGATACGTCGGTGCAGTCAATGGCGTACTCCGGGTTCTTCACGGCTTCATCAGACACGGCGGCGAACGCTTCGGCACGGTGCTGTGCACGCGCCTCACGCTGCTTCTTCGCCAGGGAGACCACACCGAACACGCGGCCCATGTTCACGAGCATGATGCGCAGGCTGCTGACGTGGTGGTTCAGCATGTCGGCGAGGATTCGCAGGCTGAAAACCATGACCGAGGCGGTCGCTACGGCGCCCCAGCTTGCCCAGCCGAGAGCCACGCAGGCGGCGCCCCAGAGCATGCACAGAATCGTGGGGATCCAGGCGTTGATAGCGTCCACGGTGAAGTACAGCTGGCGGATGCGCACCATGCCCAGCTGCGCGGCGAACTGGCGCTTGTTCTCACCGGCGAAGGCGTCTTCGCGGGCGGCATGAACGCCCAGCTCACGGATCGTGGAGGTGCCGCGAATGTTCTCGGTCAGCACGCTGTTGAGGTCGCTCACGCGCTCCTGGGCGGTCTGGTTGCGTGCCGCCATGAGCGGCAGCATCTTCGACATGATGAGGGCAAGACCGGCAATCATGGGTAGCATAATCAGGCCCATTGCCGGGCTCACAACTGCTAGCGAGATGGTGGAGATCAGGAAGTACAGCAGCACGTAAATCGCGCCGAGCAGGTCCTCACTGACAGATTTCGCCGCCGAGGACAGGTCGTCGGTCACGCGGGTGAGCAGGTCACCGCTGCCAGCTTCTTCCACGGTGCGTGCATCCAGGTCGAGGGTGCCGTCGAGGGTGTCCTGGTTGGCGTCACGGGTAACGAGCGCACCCAGTCGCGCCGCACTGTACGAGGAGACCATGAGGGTTATCGCCTGCACGATGAACGCCGCCAGGATAATCAGAATCGGCTGCCACGGGTAGCTGGAGAACTTGCCCGCCACCACGTCGTCCACGGTGGCACCAATCTGCAGGGGCACCACCGCACCCATGAGGGTGCTGACCATGTAGATGACGAAGGTGTAGAGGGCTCGCCCCTTATGCGCTGCGAGGTAGTTCCACATGCGGCGTGCCACGTAGGCGGGGTTTTCGATGGGGAGCTGCTTTGCCATGCTAGTTCACCTCCTGATTCTGAGTGGTTTCGGGGGTTTCTGCCTGAGCGACGGGGTAGCCGTCGCGTTCCATGCGGCGGGTCGTCTCCGCGGTCGTGGAGACAACGTAGACCTGCTCCAAATCCTGCAGCAGGCCGGGGTAGCCGACGGGCAGGCGGTCGCTACCGATCTGGGTTTCCATCGCATCGTAGATGTAGCGCTGGCTGGGTTCGTCCACGGAGTTCAGCGGCTCGGTCAGAATGAGCACCTGCGCATCCTGTGCGAGAGCACGGGCGAGTGCCAGACGCTGACGCTGACCACCGGAGAGGTTCGCGCCTTCGCTGGTGATGCGGGCGGCGAAGTAGTCTTCGGGGTTACGTCCGCCCAGTCGGTAGGCGATTTCGCGGGAGTCGGTAATCTTCAGCAGTTCCTCATCCTTCGCCTGTGCCAGCTCCTCGTCGGGGTTCGGCACGGTGCCCAGGCGCAGGTGCTCCTGCAGGGTTCCCGCGAAAATCATGGGGTTCGGTTCGCTCAGCAGCACGCGGCGGCCGGTTGCGTCCTTGAGGTCCTCTCCCCCGCGTCGCAGGGTGCGGGCAAGCGCCTCAGCGTAGTCTTGCGCGGTGAGGTTGTAGTCGCGCGGGTTGACGTACACGATGCGCGGGTTGCTTGCACCGGCGGGGGCGACGGGTACGGGCACCTCCAGGGTGCTCGCCTCGACTGCCTGTTCGGCGCGTGCCAGCTGCGCCATTTCTTCGTCGGTGCGCGGGCTCTTCAGCACGCCCTGGCGTACACCCGCGTGACCTTCGAGGCGGGCGACCTTGGCGAGCGCAATCTTGGCGTATCGCCATGCGGTGAGGAAGTTCTGGGTAATCCAGATGGGGCCGCCCATCATCGCGATAATGGAGGCGACGGTCACCAGGGACGCGGCGGGCGTGTCGGATACCCAGCGGCCGTTTTCGACGTGGCCGGTGAGGGCGAAGCCGATGCCGAGCAGGGTCACGGCACCGCCGAGCAGCGCGCGGATGAGGAACATCCAGCGGTGCGTCTTTTCGTAGCGCATGTAGCTGTCGAAGACTTCGTCGGTGCCGCGGTGGTAGCGTTCACGCATCTGCTCTTCGGCGCCGAGGCCGGCGATGGTGCGCAGACCGGTGGCGATATCGGAGGCGCGTGAGGAGGCTTCGCCGTCCTTTTCGCGGTATTCGCCGATCTTGGATTCGAGGAAGGTCGAGTACCAGGCAATCACGCCGACCACAATGAGCGTGCCGATAAGGGTGACGACCGCGGTGACGGGGTTAATGAGCCAGAGCTGCACGGCACCGAGGGTCGCGATGATCATGGCGTTGACGAATAGCGGCAGTGAGAAGTAGACGTCCGTAATGCGGCGTACGTCTTTGTTCATGACGGTGACCGCTTCGCCGGAGTCTACGCCAGCGCGGGTGCGCCCCATGAGCCGGTTGATGTAGATGCGCCAGTCGCGGCTAAGTTCCGCGCTGAGGGTCATAGAGGTGCCCCAGCCGAAGAACTCGTTGATCACGATGAAGGTGATGGCTGCGACGACCACCCAGAACATTGGCCAGGCGTCGGGGGCTTTGCCAGCGATGTGCTGGTTGATGAATTGACCCACCATGACGGGGATAAGAATCGCACCGGTACCCGCGGTGGTTTCACCCACGACGGGGATTGCCCAGCGGTGCCAGGGGTATTTGTATCCGGGTGCGGTGACGCGCAGGGCGAGGCGCTTTTTGAGGGCTTCCTCTTCCGCCTTGCGCTGTTCGCTACCGGTTACTTCCTGTGTAGCTTTTTTCTGCGCAGTTTTCTTCTGAGCGGCTTTTTCCTGCGTGGTTTTGTTATGCATGGATTCTTCATGCGTAGCTTCTTCACGCGCGGCGTTTTCTTGTGCCTTGTCAGCGTTGTATTCAGTCATTCAACGTCTCTCCTTTCTCTTACCCTATTCCTTTATCAATGTGGCACGCAACACTATTTACATCATAGGTAGGCGTGTCGTTATTTATGCAATGTATTTTGGGGCGTGCATCAGCCGCTCAATATGCACCGACATCAATCGGCGGATTCTGCATCTACGCGGTAATCTATGCGGCATGGAGGCCTACGTTTCGACCTTCTGAGCACCAGGTTTTTGCACCACTGCACTTTTAGTGCTTTGTTCTACACTACACGAATTTGGGGAATTCCCGCGTTAGCGCGGCACCGCGCCTCCCGAACGCCCTATAAACGCCCCGTGAAGGAACCGCGAACCACCCTGCAAAGATGCAGCAAACACTCCGCGAGTACCCGTTTGTTCCCTCGTAACGATAACGCCCCCGCGCCCGCGTTATTCCCGATAGACTGGAATCCTCATGAGTATTTTGAATTTTCTTTCTCCCACGCTGGGTGAGAATCCCGGCGACTACAATCGACGCGATTTTAAGGGCAACCCCCTCACCGCCGAAGAAATCTATGAGGCGTTTACCGAGTGGATTTCGACCCGCGGCATGACCCTGTACCCCGCCCAGGACGAGGCCGTTCTGAGCATTGCCGCCGGACATAACGTGGTGCTGGCAACCCCGACCGGTTCGGGTAAGTCCACTGTGGCTGTTGCCGCGCATTTTACGGGCCTGGCGACCGGTCAGCGCTCCTACTACACCGCCCCCATTAAGGCGCTGGTGTCTGAGAAATTCTTTGACCTGATCAATATTTTTGGTGCCGAGAACGTGGGCATGATTACCGGCGACTCCGCCATTAATACGGAGGCGCCCATTATCTGCTGCACCGCGGAAATTCTCGCCAATATTGCCCTGCGCGAGGGCAAGGATGCGGACCTCTGCCAGGTCATCATGGACGAGTTCCACTTCTACTCCGACCCGCAGCGCGGCTGGGCGTGGCAGCTTCCCCTGCTGGAGCTTCCGCAGGCGCAGTTCCTGCTGATGAGCGCAACCCTGGGCGATACGACTCGCTTCCAGGAGGAGATGACGGCGCTGACCGGTCGTGAGAGCGACCTGGTGGCGCATTCTGAGCGTCCCATTCCGCTGCATTTCTACTACTCCACCACCCCGGTTCAGGAGACGGTGCAGGAGCTCGTGCAGACCAAGCAGACTCCGGTCTACATTGTGCACTTCTCGCAGAAGGCGGCGCTGGAGCAGGCGAACGCGCTGCTGTCGGTGGCTATTGCTTCGAAGGAAGATAAGGAACGCATTGCCGAGCTGATTGCTAAGTTCCGTTTCGGTCCGGGCTTCGGTAAGGCACTAAATAAGCTGGTGCGTGCCGGTATCGGTATTCACCACGCGGGCATGCTGCCCAAGTACCGCCGCCTCGTGGAGCAACTGGCTCAGGAGGGTCTGCTCAAGGTCATTTGCGGTACCGACACCCTGGGTGTGGGCATCAACGTGCCCATCCGTACCGTACTGATTACGGCACTGTCGAAGTTTGATGGTGCCCGTAGCCGCCGTCTGCGTGCCCGCGAATTCCACCAGATCGCTGGACGCGCTGGCCGCGCCGGTTTTGATACCGCAGGCACCGTGGTGGTTCAGGCACCCGAGCACGATATTGAGAACGCGCGCCTGCTGGCTAAGGCTCAGGCGAAGTTCGGTGACGACACCAAGCGCATTAACCAGTCGCTATCCTCCAAGCGTAAGAAGGCGCCGGAAGGCTTCGTTGGCTGGTCTGAGAAGACCTTCGAGCAGCTGGTAGAAGCTGCCCCGGAGCCGCTGACCTCCTCCTTCGACATCACCCATTCGATGCTGCTGAACCTGATGCACCGCCCGGAGAACCCGGTCATTGCCGCGTACCGCATCATTCAGGAGAACCACGAGAGCCCCGCGCGCCGCCGCGAGCTGCTGCGCAAGGCAATCGGCATCTACAAGGAGCTACTGACCGGCGGCGTGATTGAGCGAACCAACACCCCGGACGAGCACGGCTCCTACCTGCGCCTGACCGAGGACCTGCAGGATAACTTTGCCCTGAACCAGCCGCTGTCCGCTTTTGCGGTCGCCGCGCTGGAACTGCTCGACCCCGAATCCCCCAGCTACGCGCTGGACGCGCTCTCCCTCATTGAGGCGACCCTGGATTCGCCGAACCAGGTGCTGTACGCACAGGAACGTAAGGCGAAGAACGAACTGTCGGCACAGCTGAAGGCGGACGGTGTGGACTACACCGAACGCATGAACGAGCTGGACAAGGTCACCTACCCGCAGCCTCTTGCGGAGCTCATCGATCAGGCGTACACGACCTACAAGCAGTCCGCACCCTGGGTGGCTCGTTTTGAACCGCGCCCCAAGTCGATTGTGCGTGACATGTACGAACGCGCGATGGGCTTCAACGACTTCGTGCAGTTCTACTCGCTCGAACGCGCCGAGGGCGTGCTTCTGCGCTACCTCTCTGACGCGTACAAGGCGCTGCGCCACACCATCCCCGATTCTGCCGTGACCGACGAGCTCGACGACATTATCGAGTGGCTCGGCGAGCTGGTACGCCAGACCGACTCCTCCCTGGTGGACGAGTGGGAGAAGCTGGCCGCCGGCGAAGACACCGCAACCATTGCAGCCGAGCACGCCTCCATTGAGGAGGAAGAGCCTCCCGCCGTGACGAAGAACCTGCGTGCCTTCCGCGTGATGGTACGCAACGCCCTCTTCCGCCGAGTGGAGCTCTTCGCTGACGAGCGTGACCGCGCCCTGGGCGCCCTGGACGAGTGGTGCGGCTGGGACGCTGACCGCTGGGCGGACGCCATGGACGACTACTTCGACACCTACGACGACATCTACACGGACGCCGACGCACGTTCGCCTCGCCTGGTCAGCATGGATGAGGACACCGCCGCGCATCCGGGCGTGTGGAAGGTTCAGCAGAGCTTCGCTGACCCCGAAGACAACTTTGACTTCGGTATTCGTGCCGAGGTTGATCTGGCGGCATCCGATGAGGCGGGGTACCCGGTGCTGAAGATTCTGAGTGTGGGCGAGTTCTAAGGCTTCGATTGAGGCTCCGAATAAGACTCCGCCCGAGGCTCTGCCACGATGTTGCCCGTAGTGGGCTAGAATACAGAGTATCTATCTATTTGAATGAAAGAAGGTTCACCGTTGACCGTTTCTTCGCTTCCCAAGGTTGAGTACCGCAAGGGTTCGGTCGTCAAGCACGACGGCTACGAGATTACCGACCACTGGTTCCAGGTTCCCCTGACCCACGGTCTGATTTTCTCCAAGGGCAAGGATGCCGCTCTCTCCTCCCGTTTCGCGGACCAGACCATCACCGTGTTCGCCCGCGAGGTTGTGAGCACCAACGAGACTCTGACCGTTTCGGCTGATAAGCGTCCTTACATTGTGTACCTGCAGGGTGGCCCCGGTTTCGGTTCGCCGAAGACCGGCTCCATTGGCGGCTGGATTGCTGAGCTGGCGAAGACTCACCGCGTGGTTCTTCTGGATCAGCGCGGTACCGGTATGTCTTCCCCGCTGTCTGCTCGCACCATCACCGCTGTGGGTGACGCGCAGGTTCAGGCTGAGTACACTGAGCTGTTCCGTGCGGACTCCATCATCGCTGACGCGGAGGCTGTCCGCGAGGTGCTGCTGGCTGACCGTGCCGACAAGCGCTGGTCCACCATTGGTCAGTCCTTCGGTGGCTTCCTGACTCTGTCCTACCTGTCGTTCGCACCGCAGTCGCTGCGTGACTGCCGCATCACCGCGGGCCTGGCGCCGATTCGCACCTCCGTGGACAACGTCTACCAGCACACCTTCGACCGCATGAAGGAACGTGTTGAGGAGTACTACAGCTGGTTCCCCGAGGACGCTGAGCTCGCTACCCGCATCGCTGAGCACCTGCGCACCCACAAGGAGTACCTGCCCACCGGTGAGCGTCTGACCGATCACCGCTTCCAGATGGCCGGCCATTTCCTGGGTGGCCGCTGGCGCGAGCGCGGTCTGCACTACTTCCTGGAGACCGCTTTCGCTGAGGGTAACGACCACCTCTCCGATCAGTTCCTGACCGCTATGGGTTCCGAGGTGACCTTCCAGGCGAACCCGCTGTACGCCCTGATGCACGAGACCATTTACGCTGACGGCCCCGCTGACGGCGTTCTGCCCGGCATCCCCGGCTACGAGCTGTCCCCCTCCCCCGCGCCGACCAACTGGTCTGCTGCTCGCGTGGCGGCTTCCCGCCCCGAGTTCGCACCGGATGCGGACCGTCTGCTCTTCACCGGCGAGCACATCTTCCCCTGGTACTACGAGGAGGATCCCTCGCTGCGTCCGCTGGCTGAGGTTGCAAACCTGCTGGCTGAGAAGAAGGACTGGGGCCGCCTGTACGACCACGCACAGCTGCACAAGAACGAGGTTCCCGTGGTGGCTGCGGCGTACAACCCGGACGTGTACGTGGACTTTGAACACTCCATGGAGACCGCTCGCTGGGTCGGTAACACTCAGGTGTGGACCTCGAAGACCCACCACCACGACGGTTTCGGTTCTGACCCGCTGACCATTCTGGGTCACCTGAAGAACATGCTGGCTGAGGTTCACAACCAGTAATTCTTCTGAAATATCTCTGATATAGCTAAAGCCCTTCACCCCGGTTGATCCGGTGTGAGGGGCTTTAGTGTTAGCGCTTAGCCTGGTGAGGCCGCATACTCAGTAGCTCAAACTACTACTTCGAGGAGGAAGCGTGCGCATCCTGTGCGGTGCGGGCACGCATCACGAGGGCGTGGTATTCGTCTTCCTTCTCGATCAGCTCGTCACGCAGCTTCTGCGGAATAGTCTTGAGCTTCTCGGTTTCCTGCTGCCAGCGGGCGGTGATGTCCGCACGCTCGGCGGCGGGTGCATCCTCGGGCAGTGCCAGGTACTTCTCGGAGAGCGCCTGAACGCGCTGAATGGTCTGCAGTGCGCGGCCCTTGGGGCTGAGCAGCGAGGCAAGCACGGTAATAATCAGGACGCCCACGATGACCATCAGCGACATTTCGGTGCTGATTTCGACCACGTGCACGGGCTCGCCGTGGTTGATGAACGGCAGGTTGTTCTCGTGCATTGCGTGCAGGATGAGCTTCACACCAATGAACGCGAGGATGGTCGCCAGGCCGTAGGAGAGGTAGACGAGGCGGTCCAGCAGGCCGTCAATGAGGAAGTACAGCTGGCGCAGACCCATGAGGGAGAACGCGGTCGCGGTGAACACAATGTAGACGGACTGGGTGAGGCCGAAGATCGCGGGGATCGAGTCGAGCGCGAAGAGCAGGTCGGAACCAGCGATAGCGACCATGACGAGCATCATGGGGGTCATGACGCGCTTGCCGTTTTCGATGGTGAAGAGCTTGTCACCGTCGAAGTGGTCGCTGGTCTTCAGGTACTTCTTGGCGAGGCGGACCATGATGTTGTCGGCTTCGTCGTCACCGTCGCCTTCAGTGATTTCGTCCTTGAGCAGGTTACCTGCGGTCATGAGCAGGACCAGGCCGAAGATGTAGAACACCCAGGCGAAGGAGTTAATGATTGCTGCACCGGCGAAGATGAAGGTACCGCGCGCCAGGATCGCGAAGACGATACCGAAGAGCAGGACCTTCTGCTGATTCTCACGGGCGACACGGAAGGTGCCCATAATGATCATGAAGACGAAAAGGTTATCGACCGAGAGAGCTTCTTCGGTGATGTAGCCTGCATAGAATTCGGTGGCGGCGGAGGGGCCGTTCGTCACGAAAATATACAGACCGAACAGCATCGCGATGCCGATGTAAATACTCGACCAGATGGCCGCTTCCTTGACGGAGGGTTCGTGCGCCTTACGAACGTGGAACACGAAGTCGAAGGCCAACAGACCCGCGATGATGAGAATAGTAACCAACCATTGCAACCCGGTAACTTCCATGGGGAGCCTTTCTTGTGGTGTGCGTACAGGACCACAAGTCTCTCCCGCCGACCTGAATGGAGGTCGGCTCGATTCACCGGTTAGGCGCCTTCGGCTAACGTGCTGACGATGAGTCGATTGGTGGGATACTCCCTTGCTCGGTGAACGATTATACCTTAGGGTTCATGATTCCATGAAGGTCCAGTGAAGTTTTTATATTTTTGGCGGTTTATTAGGCGGCTTGAAGGGTAAGGATTCACCGGTATTTATAGGGCGCTTTAGGGCTCCAAAGGTCGTGTCCGCACAGTACGCGCACCTCCACACGCGCGCGAAGAGGGGCTCGAAGTTGCCACTCCGAGCCCCTCCCCAAGTGAAGAGTCTCCACGGTTTAAAAACAGCGGTATAGGTTTAGATATTCAATTCACGCAAACGTGCTACAAGCTGCTGGCCCAGGTCAACACCTGCAGAACGAGCAATATCTTCGGTGCCCGGCATGCTCAATGCGCTGTAAACATACACGGGTTCCGCCCAGTTCATGCGTGAAAACGCAGCGGTATTCTCCAAGGGGTTGAAGATTTCAGGGAAGTTGTTCGGTAGCTTCTCTGCATAGATTTCTGCGTTTGCACCGGCACTTGCGGCAACTACGAGAGTCTTACCCGCAAGCTTATCGCCGTCGCTCCCGTAGGCAAATCCGTAGGTGAAAACATCATCCAGCCACTGCTTAAGCAAAGCGGGAACCGAGTACCAGAAGACGGGGAACTGCAGAACGATAACGTCCGCTTCCATGAGAGCCTGCTGTTCTGCAGCGATATCAAATGAACCGTTGACGCGGTGGGATGCGAGTTCGCGCACCTCTACGTTTTCTCCCAGGGTCTCAGTGACAACCCGGAGAGTTTCAGCGTTAGCGGTCGAGAGTTCGGGAGTGGGGTGACCGTAGACGATAAGAGCCTTAGACATATGTCTTCTTTCTGTACTGTAGTTTTCTATTAGTAGTTATGAATGATTCCAGCAGGATGAACTAGAGCTGGAGTTAAATGCGCTGCAATAATCAGCTGATGCAGTGTCCAATGAGCGCAGTCTTTAGTTGGCACTGTCTAGTTGGCAACGGTGAAGCGGCGGCCCGCGTGCTTGGGCTCTTCTGCCTCATCAATCAGGGCGACCGCAAAGTCCTCGGCGCTAACGAACTCGCCTGCGGGGGTGTCCAGCGCGGTGTTGTACTTGCCGGTGCGCTCACCCGGTGCGATTTCGAACGCCGGGGAGAGCATGGTCCAGTTCAGACCCTCGGATGCGCGGTACTCGTCGAGAATCTGGGCGAATGCCTTCGCCTCGGGCTTGTAATCTTCCGGGAAGCCTTCGCCATCAACGAAGCGGTTGCCGTTGCCGTCCTCGAGGGAGCCAGCGCCGCCAACGACCAGCAGGCGACCGGTGGGCGCCGCCGCGATCAGTGCGCGGTGTGCGTCAATGATCGGCTGCGCGGAGGTGCCGCGACCGCCAGGGACGGCAACAATGGTGACGTCGTGGGTGTTGACGATGTCGACCAGTGCCGCGGTGTCTGCAAGGTCGATTCTGTGGGCGGTAGCGCCTTCGGGTGCCTTGCCGGAGCGGGTGTAGGCGTCGACCCGGTGGCTGCGGGAGATTGCTTCTGCTGCGGTGCGTGCGCCGACCATGCCGGTTGCGCCGATGATTGCGATGTTCATGAGGGGTTCCTTTCGGGTAGGTCTTCTGTAGTTTTTCTTGCGGTGTTCCGCGTGATGGTTTTATAGTATCTATTAGAAACCGGGTACCTCAAGGTAACTATTAGGGATGTGTGGAAAATATTTAAAAATATTTTTCGCACCCCTCGCCACCCCCATAAAACAGCCCCTCAGCAGATTGAAAAGACAGCAGCTATGACCGCCACGCTCACCTCCCCCACACGAGAAACCATAGAAGCCGCCCGCACCCCGCAGGACGACCTGCCCGCCAATATTCTCGCCAGCGCCTGCCCCTCCCGCACCGTGATGCGCCACCTCACCGACCGGTGGACCCCGCTCATTGTTGCGGCGCTCTCCGAGCAGCCCGTCGCCCGCTTCGGTGAGCTCAAGGCGATGATTCAGGGCGTCTCCCCCAAGGTCCTGACCCAGACCCTGCGCTCTATGGAACGCGACGGCCTGGTGGAACGCCGGGTCACCGCGTCCATTCCGCCGCGTGTGGACTACGAACTGACCGCGCTCGGTACGACCCTCATTGAGCCGATGACCGCCCTGCGTCACTGGGCGCAGGACAATATGCAGGCGGTACTCGAAGCCCGCGAGCGCTACGACGCCGCCGCACTAGAGAACGGCGACGTGTAAACAAGGCGCGGTGCAAAGCGGCGCGTTGCAGGCCAGCACGCACAGATCAGCACCGCGCTGACCAGCATGCGCAGCACGCCCGCATACAAGTAGCCCTCCCCGTAAACTATTACGGGGAGGGCTACTTTTCATTCAATGAGGAGATTCAATTAGGAGGTCGTCATCTTGAAGGTCGGCGGGGTGAAAGCAATCGCGTTCACCTGCTTGTTCGTATCAAGCGTGCCGTTCTCACGAATCGTCGGGACGGTAATAACCACCTCGAACTGGTACATGCCTTCCATGAGCTTATCGCCGCGCAGCGCAAAACGCGCAGAGACACCGGTCGCCTGATCGTTCACGCTCGACGCAAACGGGATGACCTGACCCTGAACGGTCTGAGTCTTACCGTTGCGGGTCATGACGGTTGCCACGCCGGTCGGGTCAGTCGTGAAGACCTGACGGTCAATGATTTCACCCTCGGGCGAGAAGAGATAAATGTCCATGGACGGGTGCAGGTGCGTGGTGCCGGCCGTCGCCTCCACCGCGGAGACGTTGTAGGTCATCACGAACTCACCGCAGTTCAGGTTGAGGTCGCCCTCGGGGCCGTGAGTCGCCTCGTACACGGACATGAGGCGGATCGTTGCGGGGTTCGGGGAGGTTGCATTCTCCATGGACCACCACGCCTGACCGGTCACCGGCGCAGTCACGGGCTTGTTCTTGGTGCGCGACTGCAGGCGCCGCTGGCGGGGTTGGTGATCATCCAGCCGCCGACCTGGGTGAAGTCCGGGCCCTTAACCGTCTTGCAATCATCAGCCGAGGCTGCGAATGCGGGCACCGCCGTAGAGGCGGCAATAGCGGGCACAGCCCAGAGCGCGCCGCGGGTGAGGTTGCGGCGGGTAACGGAACGAGCTCCCGTAGTGTGTTCGTCTGAAGAGTTATTCGAAATAGTCACAGATTTTTCTTTATCGTTCGGAAGCATCACGGTGTTATTTGATACGTAAAACACCTTGATAGTCTACAGTATCTATCTGCACTCAGTGGAACTTCACGAGCAATGAATTATCTCATGGCGAAAAACCCAAGTCAGACCCCTAAACACCGGGCTTAGAGCACCAGGCTTAGAACACCGGGCTTAGAGCACGGTGTTTAGGGCATCAAGTTTAGAGCACCGGGTTAGAGCACCGGGTTAGAGCACCGGGTTTAGGCGTGACCCGCCTCCTTCATCAGGCGCAGCTCCTTCTTCAAATCGGCAAGCTCATCACGCAGACGCGCCGCCAACTCAAACTGCAGGTTCTCCGCCGCCACGCGCATCTGCTCGTTCATCTGCTCAATCAAATCCAGCAGATCCTCGGCGGGTGCCGCAGCCAGACCGTCGGCGCGAACGCGCGCCTCCGCACGGGCGAGAAGCTCCTCCGACTCCGGGGTGCTCGTGGCAATCTTCGACGAGGTCGCAGAACCGGTCTTCGCACCCGCACTCACCGTACGGGCACCCTTCTTGCCGCTCTTACGCAGCTGCAGAAGCTCGCGGGTGTCCTCTTCCTCGCGGGCGAGAACATCCGTAATATCGGCAATCTTCTTACGCAGCGGCTGCGGGTCAATGCCGTGCGCACGGTTGTACGCCTGCTGAATCTCGCGGCGGCGGTTCGTCTCATCAATCGCCACGCGCATAGAATCCGTAATCTTATCGGCGTACATGTGCACCTGGCCGGACACGTTACGCGCCGCACGACCAATCGTCTGAATCAGCGAAGTGGTCGAACGCAGGAAGCCTTCCTTATCGGCATCCAGAATCGCAACCAGTGACACTTCGGGCAGGTCCAGGCCCTCACGCAGCAGGTTAATACCAACCAGCACATCGAAGGTGCCCAGGCGCAGCTCACGCAGAAGCTCCACACGGCGCAGGGTATCCACGTCAGAGTGCAGGTACTGCACCTTCACGCCGTGCTGCAACAGGTACTCGGTCAGATCCTCCGCCATGCGCTTAGTGAGGGTCGTGACCAGCACACGCTCATCACGCTCAACGCGCACGCGAATCTCTTCGAGCAAATCATCAATCTGACCCTTGGTCGGCTTAACCACGATCTCCGGGTCAATCAGGCCGGTGGGTCGAATGATCTGCTCCACGTAACCATCAGCCTGCGACAGCTCATACTTACCGGGGGTCGCCGAAAGGTAAATCGTCTGGCCAATACGCTCCAGGAACTCCTCCCACTTCAGCGGGCGGTTATCCATCGCCGACGGCAGGCGGAAACCGTGCTCAACCAGGGTGCGCTTACGGGACATATCACCCTCATACATGGCGCCAACCTGCGGGACCGTCACGTGCGACTCATCAATAATCAGCAGGAAGTCATCCGGGAAATAATCCAGCAGACAGTTCGGGGCGCTGCCGGGGGCACGACCATCAATATGGCGCGAGTAGTTCTCAATGCCATTGCAGAAGCCCATCTGCTCCATCATTTCCAGGTCGTAGGTGGTGCGCATACGCAGACGCTGCGCCTCCAGCAACTTGCCCTGGGACTCGAGGGTCTGCAGGCGCTCGCGCAGCTCATCCTCAATGGAGGTAATAGCCTTCGCCATGCGCTCCGGGCCGGCAACGTAGTGGCTTGCGGGGAAGACATACATTTCTTCTTCCTCGCGAATCACCTCGCCGGTCAGCGGGTGCAGGGTGTAAATCGCCTCAATCTCATCACCGAAGAACTCAACGCGGATCGCGTTCTCCTCGTACATGGGGATGATTTCGACGGTATCGCCGCGCACGCGGAACGTGCCGCGGTGAAAGTCCATGTCATTACGCGCGTACTGCATCGCCACGAACTGGCGCAGCAGCTCGTCGCGGTCAATCTCCTCACCGCGACGCAGAGTCACCATCTGCTCAATGTACTCCTCGGGCGTGCCCAGACCGTAAATGCAGGACACGGTCGCAACCACCACCACGTCGCGGCGAGTCAGCAGGGAGTTCGTCGCCGAGTGGCGCAGACGCTCCACCTCCTCATTGATGGAGGAGTCCTTCTCAATGAACGTATCGGTCTGCGGCACGTACGCCTCAGGCTGGTAGTAGTCGTAGTACGAGACGAAATACTCCACCGCATTATTCGGCAGCAGCTCGCGCAGCTCATTCGCCAGCTGCGCCGCCAGGGTCTTATTCTGCACGAGCACCAGAGTCGGACGCTGCACCGCCTCAATCAGCCAGGCTGCGGTCGCGGACTTACCGGTACCGGTAGCGCCCATCAGCACAATGTCCTTCTCACCGTTCTGCACGCGCTCGGTGAGCTCGGCGATAGCCTTTGGCTGATCACCGGCAGGCTGGAAGGGGCTGACCACTTCAAAGGGGGCGACGATGCGGTTAATTTCGGGTGCGTAACTCATGTATCCATCCTAGGGGAAAGCCGCCCAATGCGCCTCAGGATTGGTTGCCCTTTTCTGCTGGCGCAATAGTCCAGACACGACAGGTAACAAGCCATCACCATGAAAGTGCCCAAGTTCATAAAAGAAAGGACGCAAAAGATAAGGGGTATTCGACTGGTTCATCTGCGCCACAGGGCAGGAATCGAACAGGAGCGTTCTCCCGCGCAATTCCCGCACAATAACGCCGTACTTACGGGTGTTCCCATTCCCCCGAACGCATCGCGGCGCAGGCACGCCGAGCAACAAAAGATAAGGGAGAAAACATAAAGACTTATGACGGGCGCTCCGCGCTCACCCCCTTTGCCTCCTTGATGTGGCTCACATATGTTTAGAGCGCATACACGCAGACAGAACGGGACCACAAGAGCGCACGGAAGGACTCCATGAGCACGACCACGGAGACAGCTTCACAGGCAACTCCGAACGAATCCACAGAAGCGAACCCGGAGGCGAACCCCACCGGCGCGCCGGTTGCCACCTTAGCTGCCAAGGCCGAGCATCGCAGCACCCTCTTCGCGTCCTCGTACCCGCTGATTCTGCTCATCGCCCTCACCATTCTGCTGGGCGTCACCTACCTCTCGCTCATCACCGGCAGGTATCCGCTCGAATTGGATGAGCTCTTCCGCATTCTCGGTAAGAACTGGTTCGGCATGGACCTGAAAGTCTACAAGCCCGCCGAAAACATGTTGCTGACCGTGCGTATTCCGCGTCTGCTCGCCGCCGGGCTCATCGGTGCAGCCCTCGCCATTGCGGGTGCTACCTTCCAGGCGGTCTTCCGTAACCCGTTGGTCTCCCCGTACCTGCTGGGTGTTTCGCAGGGTGCGTCGGTGGGTGCCGCCTCCGCCATTCTGCTGGGTGTGGGCACGAGCATCGCCATTCAGGGTTCTGCCCTGGCTGGTGGTCTTGCCGCCGTGCTGCTGACCGTGAGCATCCCGCGCCTGCTGAAGAATCAGTCCACGCTCATGCTGGTGCTCTCCGGCGTGATTGTGGGTGGCTTTGGCACCGCCGCGCTGGGTGCGTTGAAGTTCATTGCGAACCCTGAAACTCAGCTGGCTCAGATTGTGTTCTGGCAGATGGGTTCCCTGCAGGACGTACGCGCGGAAGCGCTCACCCAGTTTGCGCTGGTGGCGGCGCCCTGCATCCTGCTGCTCTTGGCGATGCGTTGGCGCATCAATATCCTCTCGCTCGGTGACGATGAAGCGCGAACCCTCGGCATTAACCTGACCCGCACCCGCGGTATCACCATTCTGCTGGCAACCCTGGTCACCGCGACCAGCGTGTGTATTGGCGGCCCGATTTCTTGGGTTGGCCTGGTCATTCCGCACCTGTGCCGCCTGCTGGTCGGTAGTGACACGACCAAGCTCATGCCGCTATCCATTCTGATGGGCGCTTCGTTCATGATGTTCGTCGATACCCTGGCGCGTAGCCTCACCAGTGCGGAGGTGCCTCTGAGCGTACTGACCGGCTTCATTGGCACGCCCCTGTACGTGGCGCTGCTACTGCTTGGAAAGGTTCGGGTGAAGTAATGTCGCCTTCCATTCCCAATACTCAGCAGCGCACGGATGCGAGCGCAGAGGTTCTGCTGCACCTGGACGATGCGGGCTTCCGTTACGGCCACCGGGGCGGGCGCATCAATCGCCGCCGCACTGGTCTGCACCGTTCCGCGCACCGCTCCAGCCGCTGGATTTTCCGCAACGTGAACCTGCAGGTTCGACGCGGTGAGGTCCTCGCCATTCTGGGTCGCAACGGTGTGGGTAAGTCCACCCTGTTGAACTCCCTGATTGGTTTGCATTCGCTGACCGAGGGCACCATTCACCTGGGCGGTGAGCCGCTGGATTCTTTGACCGCGACTGAGCGTGCCCGCCGCATCGCGTACCTTCCGCAGATGGAGGGTCGCGGCATCTCCTACACCGTGACCGAGTACCTGCTGATGGGTCGCGCACCCTATATCGGGTTGTTCTCTTCACCCTCGAGCCGTGACCGTGAGCAGGTGCACACCGTGATGGAGGAGCTGGGTCTGCTCGACCTGGCGCACTCCCCGCTGGATGAGCTGTCCGGCGGTCAGCGTCAGCAGGTGGGTATCGCCCGAACCCTGGTGCAAGACGCCCCGCTCATCGTTCTGGACGAGCCGACGAGCGCCCTCGATGTGGCGAATCAGGCGAAGGTTCTGCGAAAGATTCGGCAGCTGCGCGATGCCGGGTACGGGGTCATCTTCACGACCCACAACCCGGATCACGCCCTCATGCTGGATGCGACCGTCGCCCTGCTTGGCGCGCGCGATATGCCCGATACCGTGCCAAACGCAACGCCGGAGGTACCTGCAGATGCGCCGGCTCAACTTTTGACGGGCCGCGCCTCCAAGGTGCTCACGAGCGAGGTTCTCTCCCGCACCTTCAATACCGGCCTGACGGTGACCTACTCCCCCGAGCTGGGTCGTTCCAGCGTGCACATGACGAGCCTCGATATCTGAGGCTCCGCAGCGTTTAGATTTCCGGCGGTGGTTTGGGTGGCACACAAGAGATACGGTAGAGGTGCCCTTTGTCTTGTGGGAGGCGTGTCCCTAGCACGCCTGCCCCACCCAGGCCGCCGCCGGGTTATTCACCCACCCTATCGACACAGAAAGACACATCATGAAGATCACGAAGTTCCACACCGGCGTTGCCCTGACCACTTCCCTGCTGCTGGCTGCGCTGACCGGTTGCGGCGCCGCAAACACCGCCTCCTCCTCGGGTTCGGCTTCGAGCTCGGTGTCCGCTTCGGCTTCCTCTCAGAGCTCGAAGAAGCACACTTCCTTCTTCGTGAAGGATAACGGCGACGGCACCAAGGTCATTAAGGACATTGACGGCAAGGAAGTCACCGTCCCCACCAACCCCGAGCGCATCGCTGACCTGTGGCACGCAAACAACCAGGTGGTTCTACTGCTCGGCGGTGCTGAGAAGCTGGTGTCCACCACGACTGCCGTGAAGTCCCTGGCGTGGTTCAAGCAGGTGTACCCCGGCATTGAGAAGGTTGACGCACCGGTGAAGGGCACCGACGTGAACATGGAGCAGCTGCTTGCCGATAAGCCGGAGGTGCTACTCGCCTCCTCGAAGGAGCAGATTGCGAAGGCATCTGAGGCGGGTATCCCGGCGGTGCACGTGGAGTTCCAGAACTTCGCGGATCTGAAGCGCACCGTTGAGCTGACCGCCGAGGTCATTGGCACCGATGAGGCGATTGAGCGTGCCGAGAAGTACCTGGCGTACCTGGAGAAGAACGAGAACCTCATCAAGGAGCGTCTGCAGGGCGTCACCGAGTCCCCGAAGGTTCTGCACATTGCGGGCGGTTCTGACCTGACGAAGGTGGACGGCTCCAAGTCTCTGATTGGCGAGTGGATGAAGCTTGCGGGCGCGAAGAACTCCCTGGACGGCGTGGAGAACCTGAAGAACATTTCTCTGGAGCAGATTATTGCCTCGCAGCCGGAGTACATCATCATTGGCGGTGCGGATGCGCAGAAGGGTGTGGATGCGATTAAGGCTGACGCCGCGTGGGCTGACGTTCCGGCGGTGAAGAACGGCAAAATTATTAAGAACCCGGTCGGCACCTTCAACTGGGACCGCTACTCCGCTGAGGAGGCTCTGCAGATTCTGTGGGCGGCGAAGCTGTTCCACCCCGAGAAGTTCTCCGACGTTGACCTGGTGAAGGAGACCCGCGAGTTCTACTCGACCTTCTACGGCTACCAGCTGACCGAGGATGAGGCGCAGCGCATCATCAATGGTCAGGGCCCCGCAACTAACTAATCCGAAACTAGCTAATCCGGCAACTAACTCGCCTGGCGGTAGCTCACCTGGCGACCGGTTAGTCACCGGCTAGTTCGTTAAACACGTACCGCCCGGAACCGTGCTCACAGCAAGGTTCCGGGCGGTATTTTATTGGTTTGTAGCCGTGGGGTGCCGCAGTGTTAGATGACTGCAGTGCTAGTTGACCGCAGCGTTAGCGCACCTCCACGGTGGCTCCGGCGAGGCTCATCAGCGCCCGGTTCGTCAGCGGAAGGTACCCGTTCAGGGCGCTCAAATCAGCTGCATGGTGCGCTCTTCATCCTCCACGCTCAGCCCGCGCGGAATACCCACACCCGGCACGCAGATGCGCTGCTTATACAGGTCAATCACCGCGCACACGGTGCGGTTCGGCACGCCCAACACCGGCAGCATGCCGCGGTGATTGACGGTGCGCAGGCCCTTACCGACCACGGCGGCGGTGCGGATATCCGGGCGGGCACTCCTCGCGAACCGGGAGGCGCCCGCACCGTTCGCAAAAGCGGCAGGGTCGGGAATACTATTCGGCACCGCGCTCTTCTCGTTCAGCACAGACAGCAGCGGCTCCCCCACCGCGGCGGTGACCGCCACGTAGCGTACCTGCCGGTCCATGGCGTTGAGGAAGTCCAGTTCCGCGTACTCCTCCACGCGGTAGTTTTCGACCAGACCGGCTTCACCCGCTCCGGTTTCTTCCACGGTGCGGGTGATGACTTTCTTCATCGTAGAAGCTTGCCACGCACACCTGCGGGGCGCCGCGCTCAATGCGGGCGCGGCACTGGTAATCGTCGTCGAGCATCCAGAGGGACAGCTCGTAGCCGTCGGGTACATCGCGCACACCGGTCGCGAGCAGCACTTCGCTGCCGTCCAGGGAGAACGGCTCCCAGCCTGCCGGTTCAAAAGCGTTGAGGGCACCGTCCAGGGCGGGGTTGCAGGAGCCGAGGCTCGGCGCCTGATCAGCCGGAGTGAACGCCTCGGTGGAGGGCATGGCGATGGTGAGCCCGCGCATCCTGCCGGCGAGGCAGAGTTCAACCGCCATGAGCAGGTGGCCCGCACCTTCACGGCTCAGTGCTGGGCTCTGAACCAGGTGCGCCACGCCGGAATTGTCCAGGCTGAGGTGTTCGCCAACTCCACGGGCGGCGTTGGAGTAGCGGTTGTGCAGGCGCACCAGCTCGTCAATGGGCAGGGCACGGCCCACGGCGCCGAACGCCTGAGCGATAGCGTGAACGTGTTCGGGGAAGACGCGGCAGAGTCTGCCGAGCTGACGGGCAAACTCCGCCGGACGCTGCGTGAGCACGCCCAGGAGGGTGCCGAGGTTCTGCTGGCGGTAGGCGTTGAGTAGCTGGGCGACGGTGGCGGGTTCAAGCTGCTCGGCAGTGCCCATCTTGGGGAGGCGCGCTCCCTGCCGGTTGAGGGTTGCGGTGGTGCCGCGGCTGCCCGCGGACTGCTCTGATGAGTTTTTGCCTGCTTGTTCGTCTACTTGTTGATAGTAGGTTCCCGACTGCGTCACGTTTTCACGACCTTGCGCTCTTCAGAGCGTTCGTTAGCTGATTCTTCGTAAGGTGACGGGCGGGGCTCAGCGCCTACCGGCAGATGGTTCGTGCACACACTCGACCGTCTGCCGAATCGTATAGTACCGGCATACAGCTGTGCCTCGTTCCTTGAGCAACTAAGCTATAGCTTCAAGACGTCAGCATCAGGACCTCAGCGCTGAGATAGTACCCAGTTCTCAGCACTGAGATGTCAGCGTTGAGCCCTGCCCGTCAGTGCGGGCGCACGCGTTCCCTCGTGGAGGCGCCGGACTGGGTTACCGCTGGTGACGAACCCGTTGCCCGTGCCGTGGAGGGGCGTGTGCGTTCCGCAACGCTTTTTAGGCTATCAGCTTTAGCAGGCAATTACTAGGGCTAGAGTAACTATTAACTAAGGTTGGACTACCTTTTGGGTTTTGAGGGCTTTACGCAGGCGCTTTAGCCCCGAAATCTAGGACTGGAAATCTAGCCCAGAATTCTAAGACCGGGAATCTAGAGGCCGGTAACCTAGACCGGCAAATCCACCCACTGCGTGTCACCCCAGGTCACGCTCGCCGCACCGGAACTCAAGCTCACCACCAGCTCCTCGGCACGTTCGAGCTCCTCCGGGCGGTCAAACACGCCCAAGGAAATCGTGGCGCCCTCCGCACCGTACTCAGTACCCAATACGTTCAGACCGGCGGCACGGATCTCGTTCTCCAGGCGGCCAGCATCCGCATGCGAACTGGGCACCTGACCCACGCGCAGACGCTCACGCGAATCAAACTGAGCAGAGTCCAGGGTCTGCACCACCGAATCCGTGTAGGCACGCACCAGACCGCCCGCGCCAAGCTTAATGCCACCGAAATAGCGTACGACCACGGCAACCACATCCGACAAATCCGTGGTGCCATCCTCGCGGGTCTGACGCGCCAGCAGCGCCTGCATCATCGGCACACCCGCGGTACCGGCAGGCTCACCGTCATCAGAGGAACGCTGAATATCGCGGTCGGCACCAATAATGAACGCCGAGCACACGTGGCGGGCATCGTGGTAAGTCTTGCGCACCGACTCAATGTAGGCGCGCGCCTCCTCGACGGTGCTCACGCGCTTGATGTGGCCAATAAATTCGCTACGCTTAATTTCGAGGAGGCTCTCATAGGGCTCATCGCCGCGCGGCACAAGGTAGCGGTTGGCGCGGGTTTCTTCCTGCATGTGTCCTCCTCTAATCAGTACCTATCTATTGTGGCACAGCCCGTCAGGAGCACCGTCCATGTCCCAGTCTTCTTCCCCCGCGCCTACTGCCCTGCGCCGTTACGCTCTCACTGGCGGTATCGGTAGCGGTAAGAGCACCATCGCCTCCCTTTTCGTGGAGCAGGGCGCATTCCTGGTGGATGCGGACGCTATCTCCCGCTCCCTCATGGAGCCCGGCGAGGCGGTGCTCGCCCGCACGGTCGCGGAGTTCGGTGAGCACCTGCTCGACGAGGACGGCCGCCTCAACCGCCCCGCCCTGGCGCGTATTGTGTTCAATGATGAGCAGGCGCGCCTGCGTCTGAACGCGATTGTGCACCCGGCTATTCGTGAGCGTGCCGCGCAGCTGGTGAAACAGGCACAGTCCGAGCCGGGGTTTAGCGGCATCATTCTGGAGGACATTCCCCTGCTCGTGGAGAGCGGTGACCCATCCGCCTTCGACGGCGTGGTCGTGGTGCGCACTCCCCTGGCAACCCGCCTAGAACGCCTGGTGTCTTCACGCGGCATGAGTGAGGAGGATGCGCGCGCCCGCATTGCCGCGCAGGCAACCGACGAGCAGCGTGAGGCGGTCGCCACCTGGATCATCGATAACGGCGGCTCGCTGGAGGAGACCGCCGAGCAGGTGCGCGCCGTCTGGGCGCAGATGACCGCCGCCTAAGGCCCTTCCCAGCAACACAGAGCACAGCAACACCGGGCACGTACCCTGACCCAAACCCCCAATAACGCAAAGAACCCCCTCACCTCCCAAACGGGAGATGAGGGGGTTCCTCTGCTCTAGGTGGCCCCGCGGGGCCACCTATCGGCTATTACGCCTGATGAGTGCTCATCTGAGCGGCAGATTAGTTGCCGGTCAGCTTCTTGCGGAGCTCAGCCAGTGCCTCATCCGATGCGAGGGTACCTGCGGAAGCGGGCTCCTCGGAGGAGTAGGAGGTCGGTGCGGGCTCAGCTGCTGCGGGAGCTGCTGCTGCAGCCTCTGCGTCAGCCTCGAGAGCCTTAGCAACCTGAACCTTGTGAGCCTCGAAGCGAGCCTGTGCCTCTGCGTACTGTGCTTCCCAAGCCTCGCGCTGTGCGTCGAAGCCTTCCAGCCACTCGTTAGCCTCGGGGTCGAAGCCCTCGGGGTACTTGTAGTTGCCAGCCTCGTCGTACTCTGCAGCCATGCCGTACAGAGCGGGGTCAAACTCGGTAGCGTTGGGGTCAACGCCCTCGTTTGCCTGCTTGAGGGACAGGGAGATGCGGCGGCGGTCCATGTCGATGTCGATGATCTTAACGAAGACCTCTTCACCAACGGAGACGACCTGCTCAGCCAGGTCAACGTGGCGGGTTGCCAGCTCGGAGATGTGGACGAGGCCCTCGATGCCGTCCTCAACGCGCACGAATGCACCGAAGGGAACGAGCTTGGTGACCTTGCCGGGAACAATCTGACCCAGAGCGTGGGTGCGAGCAAATGCCTGCCACGGATCTTCCTGGGTTGCCTTGAGGGACAGGGACACGCGCTCGCGGTCCAGGTCCACCTCGAGAACCTCGACGGTAACGGGCTGGCCAACCTCGACAACCTCGGACGGGTGGTCGATGTGCTTCCAGGACAGCTCGGAAACGTGAACCAGACCGTCCACGCCACCCAGGTCCACGAATGCACCGAAGTTGACGATGGAGGAGACAACGCCCTCGCGGACCTGACCCTTCTCCAGCTCGTTGAGGAAGGAGGAGCGAACAGCGGACTGAGTCTCTTCCAGGTATGCACGGCGGGACAGAACAACGTTGTTGCGGTTCTTGTCCAGCTCGATGATCTTAGCTTCGATCTGCTGACCGATGTAAGGTGCGAGGTCGCGGACGCGGCGCATCTCAACGAGGGATGCGGGCAGGAAGCCACGCAGACCAATGTCGAGGATGAGGCCACCCTTGACAACCTCGATAACGGTACCGGTAACGACGCCGTCGTTTTCCTTGACCTTCTCGATGTCGCCCCATGCACGCTCGTACTGTGCGCGCTTCTTGGAGAGGATCAGGCGACCTTCCTTGTCCTCCTTGGTGAGGACGAGTGCCTCAACCTCGGAGCCGAGCTCGACAACCTCAGAGGGGTCGATGTCGTGCTTGATGGACAGCTCGCGGGAGGGGATGACGCCTTCGGTCTTGTAACCGATGTCGAGCAGAACCTCATCGTGGTCGATCTTAACGACCTGGCCGGAGACGAGATCGCCGTCGTTGAAGACCTTAATGGTCTGCTCGACAGCCTCGAGGAATGCCTGCTCGTCGCCGATGTCGTTGATTGCGACCTGAGGGATGTTGGTGCTCATGTAGTGAGGGCTCCAATTGGATTTCTAATAGGTCGACGCTGCCGGTTCGCCGTTCAACACCTCCGGGTGGAGGCGCCGGCCGGCTCACTTTTTCACCCCGGCGTGCACGGCATAGGGCCGCTAACGCCTTTGAACGGGGTGAGGAAACGTCGAGCTGACGGATACTTACAATGTGTACCGCCCACCGGAAGCAGATGCTTTAAGCAGGGTGTACAGGCAATTCATGTTCATTTCTCCGAAGAGAAAAAGAGCATAGAAAACCTGTACGTTGGTACACGCGATTAATAGTGTACGGGAATCCCGGGCGTGTCGTCAATGGTTACGCGCCCGGGATTCCCGTACTTATTTGCAGTTTTAGCGGTGATGGGGATGTGAGGTTCAGGGGCGGTGCTCGTCCTCGTTCCTCTCCCCACCCAAGGATGCGACCGGTGCGCACCTTCCTACGCTCCTACAGGGGAACCCACCCTCTCGGGCGCTCCGCTCTCTCCTTGCTTCGCTGCGGAGAGCACCCGAGAGGGTACCCTGATGTCGCTTCCGGAAGGTGCACCGAAACGCTCCGGTAGCGGGGCCAAGAGCGGCTCGCTGAGCAGCTACCCGGAAAACGCGGCCGCACCCGTACAGTACCCCAGCGCGGAAAGGCGGTATCGTCCGAAAGTGACATCAGGGTGCCCGAAGCGAAGCGAGGGCGGGTGCCCCTGTAGGAACGAGGACGAATACCGCTTTCCGTGCGGAAGCCGGAAGGAGGCAGTGAGCCTAGTGGCCCGCCTCCTGCCAGGACTTACCCCAGCCGACCTGCACATCCAGCGGAACACGCAGGGAGGCTGCACCGCTCATCTCCTCGACGAGTACGCGTTCGGCGGCTTCACGCTCACCGGTGGCGACTTCGAGGATGATTTCGTCGTGCACCTGCAGCAGCATGCGGGTCTTCAGGCCCTCTTCGCGCAGGCGGCGGTGAATGTTGATCATGGCGATCTTGATGATGTCCGCGGCGGTGCCCTGAATCGGGGCGTTGAGGGCGGCGCGCTCGGCGGCTTCACGGCGTACACGGTTGGGCGAGTCCAGGTCGGGCAGCACGCGGCGGCGACCGAAAATGGTTTCGGTGTAGCCGTCCTGGTGTGCTTGCTTGAGCACGCCGCGCAGGAATCGTCCCACGCGTCCGAAGCGCTTGAAGTAGTTGGTGCGCAGTTCGCCTGCTTCGTCGGAGCTGATATTCAGCTGCTTGGCGAGGCCGAATCGGGATAGGCCGTATGCCAGGCCGTAGGACATTGCCTTGACCTTGGAGCGCTGCTCGGGGGTGACGTCTTCGGGTGCTACGCCGAAGACTTCGGAACCGACGTAACGGTGCAGGTCCTCCCCCCGCTTCGTAGGCTGCGATGAGTTTCTCGTCGGCGGCGAGGTGCACCATGATGCGCATTTCGATCTGCGAGTAGTCGGCGGTGAGCAGACCCTCGTACTCCACACCGTCGACGGGTGCGGGCGCAACAATGAAGGCGCCACGGATGCGGCGGCCTTCTTCGGTGCGGATCGGGATGTTCTGCAGGTTCGGCGCGGTCGAGGAGAGTCGACCGGTGGAGGCGGCACCCTGCTGGAAGGTGGTGTGCACGCGTCCGTCGTCGGCGGCTGCTTTCTGCAGGCCTTCGACGGTCTGTACGAGTTTGATGTTGTCGCGGTAGGCGGCGAGCGCACCGAGGAATGCGGCACCGTCGGACTCAGGGGAGATTTTGGTGAGCAGTTCGGTGACGGATTCAGCGTCGGTGGAGTAGCCGGACTTGATTTTGCGGGTGTGCGGCAGGGCGAGCTTGTCGAAGAGCACGGTCTGCAGCTGTTTGACGGAGGCGAGGTTGAGGGATTCTTCGCCGTCGTCGGTTTGGACGGTGTCGCCGATGATGGTGCGTGCGGCGTCCTGCGCCTGGTTAGCGCGTGCAGAGAAGGTGTCGTGCAGTTCGGCAAGGAGCGCGTCGGAGACGGCGATGCCTGCCTGCTCCATGTCTGCGAGGACGTAGAGTAGCGGCAGTTCGATTTCTTCGTAAACTTTCAGCTGGCCGTGTTCTTCCATTTCAAAGTGCAGCAGGCGCGCGAGTTCGTGGATGATGCGGCTGATTTGCGTGAAGTAGCGCAGGTTATCGACGGGTTCGGCTTCGCCGGGCAGGCTGAAGAGGGAGGGTTCTGCCTCGTCTTCTTCGGGTTGGAAGACGAGCTGCGCGTAGGGGTCCTTGGGGATCCAGAGGTAGCGTTCGGCGAGGTCTTCCATGCGTTCGGAGAAGAGCTTGCGGGTTGCGGTGGGGATGAAGCCGCACATGTAGGAGGACAGTGCGGGGTCTTCGACGGCGCCGGCGAGTTCGTAGCCGTAGGCGCGCAGGAGTTTGCGCTGGACCTTGAGGTCCATGACGATTTTGCGGGCTGCTTCGTCGGAGAGCCAGGCGGCGAGGGCGGCGTCGAGTTCCGGGTCGATGGTGCGGGTGTCGATCCAGAGGCTGGTGTTCTTGCTGGTGAGGAGCACGCCGAGCAGTTCGGGGTTTTCTTCGGCGGCGCGGATCTTAGTTTTGGTGACCTTGACGGCGGGTGCGTCGCCGATGGCGGGGCGTGCTACGGGCAGGTTGGTGACCGGGTAGAGGGTCACGGCGCCTTCGAGGCGTTCGGGTACGGCGATGGGCGCGCCCTGTTCGTCGGTGCCGTAGTTTTCTTCGGCTGCGGCGGCGCAGAAGGCGCGGAATGCTACTGCGTCTGCGTTTTTGGTGGGTGCGCTGGTGGCAATGGGTGCGTAGACGGGGCCGGTGGGTGCCTTCTTGGTGACGCCCTCCTCCCCTGCTTCTGCGGTGGAAACTGCAGAGCCAGCGGATCCGGCTGCGCGCACGATGGGGCCGAGGGTGTCGGCGGCGCGCTTGCGGATGGTGCGGAACTCTACTTCGTCGAAGAAGGTGTTGAGTGCATCCAGGTCGGGGGTGAATGCGGTGTCTTCGAGGGTGACGTTCAGGTCGAGGTCGGTGACGAGCTGATTGAGTCGGCGGTTGCGCACGACGTTGTCGATGTTTTCGCGTAGTGCTTCGCCCTTCTTGCCGCCGATCTTGTCGCTGTTTTCGATGACAGCGTCGAGGGAGCCGTATTCGCCGAGCCACTTGGCGGCGAAGCCGGGGCCCACGCCGGGTACGCCGGGCAGGTTGTCCGCCTGTTCGCCGGTGAGGGCGGCGAGGTCGGGGTACATGTGCGGGGGTACTTTGGTTTTCTTTTCGACGGCGGCGGGGTCCATGCGCTGAATACCCTTGGAGGGGCCGGTGGTGACCGGGTAGAGCAGGGTGACGTCGTCGGTGACGAGCTGGAAGATGTCGCGGTCGCCGGAAAGGATGAGGACCTTGTAGCCGGCTTCGGTGCCGCGGCGGGTGAGGGTTGCGACGATGTCGTCGGCTTCGTAGTTTTCGTAGGTGAGCGCGGGGATGTTGAGCGCGCCGAGCATCTTTTTGATGAGGTCGATTTGGCCGTTGAAGGCTTCGGGGATGGCGTTGCGGCCACCCTTATATTCGCCGTATTCGGCGGTGCGGAAGGTGCCGCCGGGTAGGTCGAAGGCTACGGCGATGTGGCTGGGCTGGTTGTCTTTGATGATGCTCAGCAGGGTGGAGAGGAAGGCGTGGACGGCTTCGGTGTGCTGGCCGTCGCTGCGCACGAAGATGTGCTGTCCGGTCTTTTCGGCCATGGTGTAGATGCCGAAGAAGGAGCGTAGGGCGAGGGAGTGTCCGTCAATGAGCAGGAGGGTTTTGTTCTCTGTAGTCACTCCTCTAGTGTATCGAGTCTGAGTTTTCTTGGTGGTTGGCTTCGTGACGGCCGGGTTCGGGGGGCCAGTTTCGGTGGCTGCCGGTTAGGACTGTGGGGAGGCGCCCGCGCTGTGTTAGGTGTTGGGTGCCGGTGCTGTGCCATATAGCGGAATAACGGGGTGTGTGGAAAGAGTTTTACCTCATATGTAGGTGCCGGTGGGGTGCGTTTGGTGAATTTTCTCCCAAAAATTGTGCCCCAAGCCACTATGTGAGGTGGATAATAATACGGTTTCCAGATAATATATAACCTTATTATCGCCTCCAGCGTAGGAACCCCCACACCCCGTGTATTCATAGGCAGAACTCTACCCAGAATTCACCGGCAGGATCCACCGGACCGTGAGGGCACCTCCCGCGCTTAACACACAACGAACCCTCATTTAGGAAACTATGAAGGCACTCAAAAAACTTCCCCTTCTCGCGTGGATTATCATCGCGATTGCATCGGGTGTGCTCATCGGCATGCTGACCCCCGGAATGATTAGCGGCATCAATGACGCAACCGGCGCAGCCATCCCCACCGACCTCATTGTGCAGCTCTTCGTCTCCTTCTCTACCGTATTCAGTGCCTTCCTGAGCTTCGCGATTCCGCTGATTATTATCGGTTTCATCGTGCCCGGCATTGGTTCCCTCGCGCAGGGTGCGGGCAAGATGCTCGGCATCACCGTGGGTCTGGCGTACATCTCCAGCATCCTTGCTGGCTTCCTGGCACTGACCTGCGCACTGCTGCTCTACCCCATCATCCTGAAGGGTCAGCAGCTCGCTTCCTTCGATAACCCCGAGAACGCACTGTCCAAGGGCTACATCTCCTTCGAGCTGACCCCGATTATGGGCGTGCTGAGCGCACTGATTCTCTCCTTCATCCTGGGCCTGGGCATTACCGCTCTGAAGACCCGTGCGATGCTGAACCTCTTCGAGGACTTCCAGGTCATCGTTGAGAAGATGCTCGGCTACGTGATTATCCCCCTGCTGCCGGTGCACATTGTGGGCGTGTTCGCAAACATGACCCTCGCCGGTCAGGTGGCGAAAATCCTCTCCGTCTTCGGTCTTGTGTTCGTCATGGTGATTATTCTGCACTGGGTCACCCTGGCGCTGCAGTACTCGGTGGCTGGCGCGATTTCTCGCCGCAACCCCATCCAGATGCTCAAGACCATGCTCCCGGCATACTTCACCGCAATCGGTACCCAGTCTTCGGCTGCGACCATCCCGGTGACCGTGCGTTCGGCGAAGAAAGCTGGCATCTCCCCCCGCGTGGTGGACTTCGCGATTCCGCTGTGCGCGACCATTCACCTCTCCGGCTCCATGATTACCATTACCTCCTGCTCGGTGGCAGTGCTGTTCATGACCGGCCAGCACCCCGACTTCGGTAGCCTGATCCCCATGATTCTGGTGCTCGGCGTGATGATGGTTGCCGCTCCCGGCGTTCCCGGCGGTGGCGTGATGACCGCAATCGGCCTGCTGCAGTCCATGCTCGGTTTCGATGCCTCCATGATTGCCCTGATGATTGCCCTGTACCTGGCTCAGGACTCCTTCGGCACCGCAACCAACGTGACCGGTGACGCGACCATCGCAGCCCTGACCGAGCGTATCTCCAAGGCAATCGGAGCGAACCCCGATAAGGAAATCCGCGACGAGGACATCGAAAAGGCAGAAGCTATTTCCGCCTAATCCTCATCCGCTTACATAGCGTTTTTCAGCCCCGCTTCCCCCTGTAGGAGGCGGGGCTGATTCGTACCCGGAAGCACTCGCGAAAAGCTATCCCACCCAAAGCAACAAAAACCAAGGAGTACACTGGAAGTCATGACTGAAAACAACACACAGCACGCACCCGTCCGCGCGGCAGCGCCCACCACCCTCACCGCAGAAGAAATCAAGGCGCAGCTGACCGAAAGCGGCATCCCCGAGCACCTGCACCCCTACTTCCCCCGCGGCCTGGGCGAGCTCATCCCCGCCATGGGCATTAAGTTCCAGGAACTCACCGCAGAACGCACCGTCGCAACCATGCCCGTTGCCGGTAACACCCAGCCCATCGGCCTGCTGCACGGCGGCGCCAACGTGGTTCTCGCCGAGACCCTCGGCTCGCTCTCCGCAGGCGTGCACGGCGGCGAAACCCTCGTAGCAGTCGGCGTGGACATCAACGCAACCCACGTGCGCCCGGCAGTCTCCGGCGTGGTCACCGCAACCTGCACCGCCGTCAAGCTCGGACGCACCCTGTGCATCCACACCATCGACATTGTGGATGAGCGCGGCCGCACCACCTGCACCGCGCGCATCACCAACATGCTGATTCCCCGCCCCACCGCCTAACGTCCTACGACTTCAGCAAGTAGCCTAAAATCGTAGAAGCACGGGGTACACGGCACCCCGCTAACACTCACCAGAAGGTACGACCAGAAGGAGCACCATGGCCCGCGAGCTCACCCCCTATTTCAAGCGTTACCCGAAGATTGTGCGCGCCAAGCGCATTGTCCTGCCCATCGCAATCGGCGTGATGCTGGTGTGCCTAGTGACCGCTATCAACAACCCCGGTAGCTTCTGGTGGCTGGGCGTGATGCTCGGTACCGGCGGCATGCTCTGGGCTGGCTCCCCCACGGACCGCCCCATCAGCGGCCCCAACAATGACGAAGACGATTTGAACCGCTACCTGCGTTAAGTTCCGTGTAGCGTTGGGTTCCCGCCCGCGCTAAGCGCCGGTTTACAACGCACACACGCGAACCGTTAAACACGAACGCCCCGTCCCTCAGCTTCATTGTGAGGGGTGGGGCGTTTGTGTGTCATGGATAAGGCGCTGGTTCATCACTGCACCAGCCGTGTGTGTTCAGCGGCGATTCCTAGTCTTCGCCGTAGCGTGCATTCGTACCTGTACTGTCACGTACTTTGCACGTCTTGTGCTTAGGAGAGCTGCTTGATGATGGTGTCGGAAACTTCGCGCATGGACAAGCGGCGGTCCATGGAGGTCTTCTGAATCCAGCGGAATGCTTCTGGCTCGGTCAGGTTCATCTTGGTGATGAGCAGCGACTTTGCGCGGTCAACGAGCTTGCGGGTCTCGAACTGGTCGCGGATGGTGCCCACTTCCTTCTCGAGTGCGCGAATCTGCTCGTAGCGGCTAATCGCCACCTCAATGGCGGGAACCAGATCGTTCGGGGAGAACGGCTTGACGACGTACGCCATAGCGCCTGCCTCAACGGCACGGTCAACGAGTTCCTTCTGGCTGAATGCAGTCAGCAGAACGACGGGAGCAATCTGCTCCTTCGCGATTTCTTCAGCTGCGGTGATGCCGTCCATAATCGGCATCTTCACATCCATGAGGACGAGGTCGGGGCGGTGCTTCTGTGCTAGCTCGACAGCAGTCTTGCCGTTATCGGTTTCTGCAACAACATCGAAACCCTGGTCCTTCAGAATTTCGACGATGTCGAGGCGAATCAATGCCTCATCTTCTGCCACGACGACGGTGCGAGCGGGACCTTGCTCCTCCGCCTGATTTTGAGTGGTCAGCTCTGACATTACTCTTCTCCTTTATCAAATTTGAATCACTTAAAGTCTACAGGAGGGAATAAATGTTCATCTACTTTCTCGCCTTGTCCCCCGCGTGTTACATGCATCCTATATGCAGGTGGGAAGGGTTTTTGACGTTATTTTGGGCGCCACCACACAAATTTTGCACCTTAATGCATATTTTTGTTCTATACTGCTCATAACCACAAAGAAAAACCCTCACAACATAGACATACGCGGCGAAATTCACACCTAAAACATAGACCCGAAAATGACTCTGACATGCACTAACGCATCATCGGGTTAGATACAAACGTAATAAACAAAATATTTATACCGAAACTCCATCACCTGCCAAAGAAGGCCGATACACTGGAATGGATTATTCTCCTCGACTTCTCCGGCACTCGCATTTGACCGACCATACTCGATACCCGGAGGGGATTCATGCCAATCACCCGTCAAGCACGCACCTTGTACTCAGACTTCGTCGAGTACAAGGAACTCGACCGCGCCCCGCTGACTTCCATTCACCCCGGAATTCTCGTCGCCTTCGACTCCACCGCGCTTGCAAGCCTCTACAACTACCCAACCCACATTAGCGACGAAATCCTCCGCGCCTACTCCCAGCTCCGCGGACACGCCTTTCTCCCTCACCAGGCGCTCAAAGAATTCTGGGCAGCACTCGACGGCGCATCCCCCGTGCCCGCCGCCGCAGAACGCGTCCGCTCAGCGCTCGCATCCTTCAAAGAAACCCTGCCCGAAGAACGCAACTCCCCCTGGAGTGCGCTGCGTTCCGTCACGCACCAGCTGGACCACTCCATCGCACAGATCATGCGGATTCTCGAACCCACCACCGACACCGGATCAATCAACGTGGCACGCCGCGAAGACGACACGATCCTGCCGCGACTGAACCGCATCTTCACCGGACACGTGGGTGCCGCGCCCAGCCCCGAACGCCATGAACAGCAGTGCCGCGAAGCCCTCGCACAAGGCCACCCGCTACTCGCTAACGCCAGCTTTGACGCCGACTTCGCGCTCTGGAACCAGTGCGTTACCGAAGCAACCACCCGCGTGAAGGGCACCGACTGCGTCTTTGTCACCGGCGGTGTGCGCGACACCTGGCTACGCAACGGTCAGCAGGTACGCGCCGCATCGGGTGGCGAACCCGTACACCAGCTCGCGAACCGCCAGCTGCTACGTGAATACGCTAAGGCAACCGGAGGCGGCGTGTTCCGCATCTACACCGTCGAGGAGATTCTGCGCCTCGCCTCCAACCAGTACGGCGTGACCGTCAGCGACGCGACCTACAGCGCGATTCGCGCGGAACAGCCCGTAGCTGTGTAAATTCGCCGTGCACAGTCACCGTTGAGAATAATCCCACCACACCACACCCACCACCACCATTAACCGCAAGAAGCCACATGTGTTCCGAACACATGTGGCTTCTTAGCGTCTGCGGGCAAGGTGTCTACAGAATCAAAGTAGGGCGCGAAAACCTAGTTCTCACGGCTGGCGCGGTACAGCTCAGCGGCGCGTTGCTCCGAAGACTCGTCATCACCGAGGAGCAGATAGCACAGGTACAGGGTGAAGGCGGCGCGGCAGTCGTCAGCGAGCGCGCTGGTTCCTTCGCCGGGGTGGGCGCTGAAAGCGATAACGTCATGAGCCTGGGGCAGAGCTGCAATCAGGTGTGCGGCGGTTTCGTAGCCTTCCTGGTCGCCGGGCAGGGTGAACTCGTGCGCCTCCGGGTTCTCGGTAGCGCCGGCTTCCGATTGGGCAGCCTGGAAATTAGCCTTGAGGACGTCCTCAACACGGCTCATCAGCTCATCGTCGGGCAGTGCGCGGTCATCTGCGGCAAACGCAACGTGGATGCCGTTCAGGGTCTCGTAGGGGTGCTCGCCCGCGTAGTATCCGGCGGCGAGCGCGTAGCCGGTGAGCAGCTGCGCCTCGGCGGCGGTGAAGGTGCCACGCGCCTCACGCAGGGCGGGTAGCAGTAGCTCAGTCAGGAGGGGGCGCAGGGACTCGGGGGCGTTCGCGATAGCCTCCTGCAGGTACTCTTCCGCTTCCGCGGTGGGCTCGGCATTGAGCAGGGTCAGGAAAGCCTCATCGGTGCCCGCCCAGCAGCGGGCAATCAGTACGAGGGTTGCAACGAGTGCGAGAAGTTCACGGTAACTACCCGAACGGTCAGCGTCGAAAGTGTCAGCAACAACGCGGGCGAGCATGCGGGCGGCAATGTTCTCGAGGACGAACTCGTCGTAGGGGTTGTCGCCGGGCCAGTTTGCGGGGTCGGGAAGGTAGGTTTCGTCCAGGTACCGCAGCACAGGTTCGAGGGGCACGGGAGCATCCGCAGCGAGGTCGGGGCGGCACTGCTCAATCCAGCTGTTCACAGTCGCCTCGTCGGCAATGCCGGTAGCCTCAGCCAGCTGGGCGCGCGAAAGGCTGTACGGTGCAACGAGTGCGGCGAGGTCGTCGCACGCGCCGTTGGAACGGTAGGTGGGTCGGTAGTTAGCGCTGGGGAGGGTTCCGGGGAGGGTGGCTACCATGGTGGCTCCTTCGCTGAGGTTCGGGGTGAATTGGGTTGTATGGTGTGCGATGCGCGGTGCCGCCTGAAGGGTCGGGGTGCCTTCTTTCTACGCATCTTCTAAATTCAGAATATCCCAGACCCCCGCATCATGTACTGCCCGTCGTCATTATGGGCTTTGGAGTGTTTTTATCGCCTTCACCATACCCGCCATAGACACATATAAGCACCCATCAGTTGTTAATGATAGAATCGCAGTGTATTATTTAGTTAATTTTCAAACAATATTTTTCAAAGGAGTTAATAATGTCCCACTCTCCCTATAGCAACAAGAAGGTCATGGAGGACTGGCTTAAAGACCTCGGGGTTTTGGATACTCTGGCCACTGCGGCAAAGATTATCCAGCTTGCGGCGAATAACCCGGACTACCCTGAACATGCACGGAACGCCAGCAAGGGCATGAACCACTACGAGCTTGTTGCTGAAAATCTTAATCGTGTCACCCTTACCGGTGATAAGTTTGTCTCATTTCAAAATGAACCTATCACTAAGAATCTCAACGCTTTGGCAACTGACCTTCCGCAGGAAGCATATCCGCTTCTCACTGCGTTGAGCCGTCGGCGTGGTCTTTACCGCAGTGATTCGTACAAGAACATGCCCTATTGGGAGGTCAGCACCTGTTGCTCCCTGGTAATGCAAAGCGCTAACCGCTTCGGTGGCATTGACAAGATTCGTTGGGAGAGCAGTACGAAAAAGCGAATTATTTCAGCAACGAATCACTACGTTCAGGACACTCTCGATATTCCGGGGTTGGATGATCTCGTCGAAGATTTGCCGTTGCGTCTCCCCATTTTGGTAGTAGCGTATAATATTTCCCCCGAAGGTGAACTCAAGGAGTTTGCCCTTGGTCTACCTGCTCCGGTCGAACGTCGCAACCAGAGCCCTTGGGTATGGACCATTGATGTACTCGATCATGCAGCATCGCCGAAATTCCTTGCCGCCATCGATTCCGCGCAGGAAGAAGTTCAGTCTACGACCCATCCTGAGGCCCCGGCAGTTCCTGACGCTCATGTTAAGCTGAAGAAGGCAGCCGAGTAGGAGCTGTTATGACTCATACACCACACTCTTTGTCCGCGAAAGCATTATGTCTGTACAAGATTCTTCCCCCATACTCTCCTTTGACCCAAGGAGGCTCACGTTAGCTCGAGAACTTCAAGGTGTCCGCAAGAGCGATTTGGCTAGGAGTCTTGGAGTTAGTGCTGTCACTATCACTCATTGGGAGTCGGGTAACCGAAACCCAACTAAAGATAATGTCTACGCACTAGCTCTGACTCTTGGCGTTGCTCCATCTTTTCTTGAAAGTCAGTTCTCAGAAGCCCCATTAATTTCTGGCGCACCTCACTTTAGGTCCTTACGCTCGACAACTCAGCTTAGCCGCAACCAGGCTCAAGCGTATACGCAGGTTGTCCAGGATGTTGTACATACAATGAATGAGTACGTCGATTTCCCGGACCTGGTACTTCCCAGCATCTTGACTGATTCTGACCTTCCCGGTTCTGAGATTCCTCGTCTAGCAGCTGAGCAGGTTCGTAAAGATTGGGGTTTAGGAAATAAGCCTGTCCAACATGTTGTCCGCGCCATGGAGAACCATGGTATCGTCGTTGTCTTTGCACCATTCCATAGTGCAGCAATTGATGCATACTCCACTTTTGGTAGCGAGGCTCCAGTAGTAGTTCTGAACCCGACAAAGGGTGATTACTACCGTCAACGATTTGATGCCGCCCATGAACTAGGCCACCTAGTAATGCATGCTGATGCTGATCCTGGTCATAAGGTTCTTGAGGCTCAGGCTCATGCATTTGCCGCAGAATTTTTGGCACCAAGTGCATGCATTCAGGATGAATTGCCTACAGTCATGAACGGTCAAGGCTGGATGAAGCTGAAGGAGCTTAAGGAATATTGGGGCATCAGTATGCAGGCTCTTCTGTATAGGGCTAAAGAACTGGGCCGCCTTTCAGACGATGCCTACCGAAACGCAATGGTTACCGTTTCTCGTAACGGATGGCGCGCTAAGGAACCAGGTCTTATTTCTTCTCTCGAAGAACCGTCCCTAATTCCTCATGCGATTAGTCTCATCGAGGAGTCAGGCATTCCAGTTGAGATATTGAGAGAGAAGTCGCGCGTACCTCAACATTATTTTGAAGTCATCACAGCGCGACGTCCTGTTCTACCAGTGAGCGTATAAACGACAAAGCCTCGAGAGGGTGTAATTTCTACACTCCCTCGAGGCTTCTCTGTGCGTCCTCAAAATGTATCAGACCAATTCCGCCGAGAAGCCACATGTGTTCACAACCCATGTGGCTTCTCGGCGGAGTATAAGGATGTTAGTCCAGCAGCGCGTCCACGAATGCTTCCGGGTCGAACGGTGCCAGGTCGTCCGGGCCTTCACCCAGGCCGATGAGCTTGACGGGAACGCCGAGCTCCTCCTGAATAGCGACCACGATACCGCCCTTCGCAGTGCCGTCGAGCTTAGTCAGCACGATACCGGTGACATCCACGATATCGCCGAAGACCTTCGCCTGAACCATACCGTTCTGGCCGGTGGTCGCGTCAATGACGAGCAGAACCTCGGTGACCGGCGCTTCCTTCTCGATAACGCGCTTGATCTTGCCGAGCTGATCCATCAGACCGGACTTGTTCTGCAGGCGACCTGCGGTGTCCACGAGCACGGTGTCGACGCCCTGCTCCTTGCCAGCCTTCACGGCATCAAACGCGACGGATGCGGGGTCGGCGCCTTCCTTCTCGGAACGCACGGTCTTCACTCCCACGCGGTCACCCCAGGTGGTCAGCTGCTCGGACGCGGCCGCACGGAACGTGTCCGCGGCGCCCAGGAGCAGGGTCTGACCGTCAGCGACCATCACGCGAGCAATCTTGCCGACGGTCGTGGTCTTACCCACGCCGTTCACGCCAACAACCAGCACCACGCCGGGATTGCCGTCGCTGCCGGCGGTCTTCAGTTCGCGGTCCATGTCGGGGCGAATAATCTTCACGAGCTCTTCGCGGAGCATCTTCTTCACGGCGGCGGGGTTGCTCGTACCTTCAACGCGCACGCGCTGCTGCAGCGCCTCCACCAGGCGGGTAGTCGGCTCGGAACCCAGGTCGGCAAGCAGCAGGGTCTCCTCAACCTCATCCCAGACGTCCTGGTCGATGCGGTCGCGGGAGAGCAGAGCCAGCAGGCCCTTGCCGAGCATGTTGTTGGAGCGTGCCAGGCGGGCGCGCAGGCGCACCAGGCGACCCGCGGACGGGTCGGGCATATCAAGTTCAATAGCGCGAGGTGCCGAGCTTTCGGGTTCTTCCGCCGAACCGCCGGAGGCCTTTAGCCGCCTCCTGGCGCAAAGACTGCAGGTCCGCGGTCTTCTTGGGTCGGCGCAGAACGGCGAAAAGTATACCGGCGATAACCAGTACACCCAGCACAATCGCGCAAATCATCATCATCGTTTCATTCACACTACTAGCTTACCGGTTTGGGCGGTTTGGCTGGTCGAGGTGACGCGCATGCCCGGCTGTCGGCGGAGTAGACTGGACACTGTTAAGTTTTTTAGCCGAACACATGGTTGACAGTTGCGGGTGGGGCCCGCGGCTGCCGCACGGCACCGCACGATTTCGAGGATGAACATGAGGAACCCTGCCAAAACACCGCCTGTTTTTGACCCGCGCACGATTGACCCGAACCGTGTGCCGACCGGCTTGAAGGTTCTGATTGCTGCCTCGTTCATGATTGCGGTGGGTTTTGGTTTGGTGGCGCCGGTGCTGCCGAACTATGCGCAGAACTTTAACGCGACGGTCACTATGGCGACGATGGTGGTTTCTGCGTTGGCGATTACGCGCCTGATTTTCGCGCCGTCGGCGGGTCAGATGATTACCCGATGGGGTGAGCGTCCGGTGTACACGATTGGCATGCTGATTGTGTCGGTGACGTCGTTCATGATTGCGTTTGCCTGGGATTATTGGGTGCTGCTGGGTTCGCGTGCGGTGGCGGGTATCGGCTCGGTCATGTTCACGGTCTCCGCGATGGGCCTGCTGGTGCGCCTGTCCCCGGCGCATATGCGTGGCCGTATTTCGGGTTATTATGCGACGGCGTTCCTGCTGGGTAACCTGCTGGGCCCGGTGATTGCGAGCGCCCTGGCGCCCTTTGGTATGCGTGCGCCGTTTATTGTGTATGGTTTTCGCTGCTGGCGGCGGGCCTGATTGTGTGGTTCTTGATGCCTTCGCAGGCGGCGCTGGAGGCGGAGCGCGACGCGATTATGGAGGCGGCGGCGCTGGCTGAAGGTAAGGGCACCGGGGTGTTGCCGTCGGCGGCTCCTTCCCCTGCGTCTGAGTCGGGTGACGAGTCTGCGGCGGACTCCCCCACTGGCGCATCCGGCAAGGCGGCTAAGTCTGCTGCATCCGGCGGCGCTGCGGGTAAGAGCGACCTGCCGGCGATGACGGTTCGTGACGCGTTGAAGTTCTCGAATTACCGTTCTGCGTTGGTTTCGAATTGGGCGATTGGCTGGTCGGTGTTTGGTGTGCAGTCGTCGATTATTCCGTTGGCGGCGGCGTATTTGGCGACGGGCGGCGACATGTCGAATTCGGTGGCGGGTACCCTGTTGGCTTCGTTGGCGATGGCGACGAACTCGTTTGGTAATGCGTTGACGCAGACGTTCTCGGGTCGTTTTTCGGATCGTTTTGGTCGCCGTGTGATGGCGTTTTCGGGTCTGCTGTTGGCGGGTTCTGCGGTGACGTTTATGGGTTTCGCGCCGGTGGCGTGGGTGTTTGTGTCGTTGACGGCGTGTCTGGGTATTGGTGCGGCGTTTATGGGCCCGTCGATTCAGGCTGCGGTGTCTGATGTGATTGGTACTCGCCGCAGTGGCGGCCAGGTGTTGGCGGTGTATCAGATGTGTAGCGATTTCGGTATGATTCTGGGCCCGCTGGTGGCTGGCATGATTGCGGATGCGTGGGGCTTTGTTCCGGCGTTCATTATGAGTGGTTTGTTGTTGGTGGCGGCGGCGTTCACGTGGGCGCCGTTCCGGAAGGCGCGCTGGCCGAAGGATATTGCGGACGCGGACTATACGGGCCGCTAAGCACTCTATATCATGTGAAAAGCCGGTGCCAGGTTCCTGTGATGTGACAGGAACCGGGCACCGGCTTTTTACCATTTGATATTTAGGGGACGAGCACAATATTGCCCATCATCGCGGGGTCTCCCCAGAGTAGTAGGACCCAAGGAATAGAAATCAGAATCCCAAATGCCACTAGCGAGGGGCGGTACCATCGGCTCTTCGGCAAATATGCCGCTACCAGCAGTGCCAGCGGGAACAGTGGCAACAGAATACGATTCGTAGAAGAAATCGGGAGCCAGAAGACGAAGAGGTATCCCATGTAGCAAGCGGTCCACAGCCAAAGGGCGGGGTGGATGAGAGTGCGGCTGAATTTATGGGAAATCCAGTAGTAGAAACCCACCATTGCTACCACAAATAAGATTGCCACAACAATCTTAGGAATCATTCCGCCGAAGTAGTGATAATGCTGGTTGATCCACTGGATAATGTATTGGTGTCCTTCACTGGGTTTACGCTTAGACCAGCCCAGTTCTGTTGCGAAGTAGGCGTCTATACGACCCGTGTATAGGGCGGCATGCAGGGGGTGTACGAACGCGAAGGAACAGACGAGCAGAGCGCTGAGGAGCTGTCCAAAGCGTCCGCGGAAGGCAGCCCACGCATCCGATAGCGCAGAGTGCGATGCATCCTCGATACGACGGCGACGGTAGTCGTTCACCGTACACCACAGCCACCACAAACCAACAAAGGCTCCGAGGGGCACGCCCACAGGGCGGGAAAGAGCCGCTAGAAGCGCCACAGGCAGAAGCAATACATACCGTCCCCGGAGCACACACCACACGCTCAAAGCAATGAGCAGGATAGACAGTGCCTCAGCATAACCGGTAATGAACACGGGGCTGGCCATGCTGAATGCGTACGCGGCAACAGCCCATAGCGCCAAGCGGTTGCGGGATTCATCCCCTACGAACGCACGAGTGTCGAAGACGCCGCGGTCACGCCAGTTCAGGCAGCCGATGAATAGGCGATACAGTACGTAAGCCAAAGCGAAGCCCGCTGCGAGGGTCAGTGCAAGTGTTGCGACGCGATACTCAATACCGAACGTATTGGCGATTCCACCGGCAATAAGGGATTGCAACGGCATGAAAGCCCAAGCATTGTAATCCACAGACCCGTCAGCGCGGAGCGGCAGGTTCTGAGGATACCATTCGGTATAAATGCGTTCGTAGAACAGAGCGTCCCACCTGTTCAGGAACCCAAGGAGGTCATTGTGCTGACCGAAGTCAATGAGCGGGTGGGTCCTGTGCTGTTCAAGAGCGATAGAGAACATACCCAGGTGGAGGATACATGCTACAGCCCAGATGATAAGGGCTGGAATCCAGGTTCGGCGAGCGGGCAGTAGCTCAGGTCGGTTGGCGTCGGCTCCAGAGGAGGGAGAGTCTCCGCTTCCACTCTTTGTGGAGGTTCGGAGTGCTTCTAGAGTCGGTACAGGACCGGTGAGGAAGCCATAAAAAAAGTTACGTAAGTTGAAGGACGGCACGACCCGTCCATGATGTTCAGCCATGGTGTTCCGTATGTATGAATGAGTGAAATAGTTGGTGTGTTTCGGCGCTACTCCCAGACTTTAGAGTATGTCATGGGTCACGGACCGGGGGGGGGTATGCACTGCACTTTAGTGAAATGTCCCCCATAGAATATCAGCCACTAACCCACCAGGCACGTATAACAAACTCTCCACCTGTAATCTACTCATAGATTTACGTCACAGGGCACCTGGTGGCTTGTTAAAAGACCACAGAAAAGCCGGTGCCTGCGAGGGAGCAGACACCGGCTTCACAACCAGAGAAAACCTTTATCGGGTCACAGGCACCTTGGAGAATTCACGCACGGTACCTTCGGGGTCGCCGGAGCGTACCAGTGCTTCACCAATGAGGACCGCATCGGCGCCAGCGCCGGCGTAGGCGCGCACATCCTCGATACTGGCGACGCCGGACTCAGCAACCTTAATAACCGAGTTGGGCAGGTGCGCTGCGAGGGATGCGTAGTGCTCGTTATTGACTTCAAGGGTCTTGAGGTTGCGCACGTTAATGCCGACGATTTTCGCGCCGATGCGCTGGGCGACCTCGATTTCTTCGGGGGTGTGGGTTTCGACGAGGGCGTTCATGCCGAGCGATTCGGTGAGTTCGAGGAACTCGCGCAGGGTCTGCTCGTCGAGGGCCGCCACAATCAGTAGCACCAGGTCGGCGCCGTGTGCGCGTGCCTCCCAGATCTGGTATTCGTCGACAGTGAAGTCCTTGCGGAGCACGGGGATGTTCACGGCGGCGCGGACTGCGTCGAGGTCGGCGAGGGAGCCGTTGAAGCGGCGCTGTTCGGTGAGTACGGAGATCGCTGCGGCGCCACCCGCCTCATAGCGTGCGGCGAGCGCGGCGGGGTCGGGGATTTCGCCGAGCGCACCCTTGGAGGGTGAGGAACGCTTCACCTCGGAGATAATGCGTGCCGTCGTGCCGTTGCCGCCGCCGGGTACTTCACCGCGTAGGGAGGCGAGCGCGTCGCGGGCGGGTGCGGCTGCGAGGGCGCGCTTCTTCATTTCTTCGAGGGGAACCTGCTGTACACGGGCGGCGAGGTCTTCGCGGACGCCGACGATGATCTCGTCGAGAACGGTGCTCATGGTGTCTCCTTGGGTTACTTGGTGGAGTTGACGGCTGCGTCTGCGTCCAGCGGTGCCAGGCCGGAGGCGGTCAGCACGGCGCGCAGCGGGGCGGCGGACTTGTTGACGGTTTCGAGGGTTTCGGAGTCCGGGTTGGAGTCCATGACGAGGCCCGCACCTGCCTGTACGTAGGCGGTGCCTTCCTTGAGGACGGCGGTGCGGATGGCGATTGCCATGTCCATGTTGCCGGCGAAGTCGAAGTAGCCGCATACGCCGCCGTAGACGCCGCGGCGGGTGGGTTCGTATTCGTCGATGAGCTGCATGGCGCGCGGCTTGGGGGCACCGGAGAGGGTGCCTGCCGGGAAGGCGACGCGCAGCACGTCGTAGGCGCTGAACTGGGGGTCAAGTTCGGCGCTGACGGCGGAGGAAATGTGCATGATGTGGCTGAAACGCTCAATAATCATGAACTGGTCGACGGACACGGTGCCGGGCTTGGCGATGCGCGAGAGGTCGTTGCGTGCCAGGTCGACGAGCATGAGGTGTTCGGAGCGTTCCTTTTCGTCGGCGAGCAGTTCCTCGGCGAGTGCGAGATCCTCTTCGCGGGTTGCGCCGCGCGGGCGGGAACCGGCGATGGGGTGGGTGCTGGCGATGCCGTCCTTGAGGGTGACGAGCGCCTCCGGGGAGGAGCCGACGATGTGGAAGGGGGTGCCGTTGCTGTCTTCGAAGTTGAAGAGGTACATGTACGGCGAGGGGTTGGATTGGCGCAGTACACGGTACACGTCGAGTGCCTTGGCGTTGGTTTCGGCTTCGAATCGGCGTGAGAGCACGATCTGGAAGACGTCGCCGTCGATGATGTTCTTCTTGGAGCGGTCGATGGCGTCCTTGAAGCCCTGTTCGCTCCAGGTGAGGGTGACGTCTTCGCGGACCTTACGGTCGACGTCTGCCACGCCGGAGAGAGTGGAGGTGGTTGCGGTGGCGCCGCGCTGCAGGCGGCGGAGCATGCTGTGCAGGCGCGCGACAGCATCCTGGTAGGCGCCGTCAACGTTTTCGCTGGTGCCGTTGAAGTTGATGGCGTTGGCGACGAGTAGGACGGTGCCGTCCTTGTTGTCGTGGATTGCCATGTCGGAGACCATGTTGAGCGCGAATTCGGGCAGGTTCACGTCGTCGGCGGGCGGGAAGGGCAGGTGCTCCCAGTGGCGTACGACGTCCCAGCCGAGGTAGCCGACCAGGCCGGAGGTGAGCGGCGGCAGGGTCGGGTCGGGTTCGGTGTAGAGCATCTGCAGGGTCTTGGCGATGGCTTCTACGGGGTCGCCGTCGACGGGTGCGCCGGCGGGAGTGCGGCCCTGCCAGTGGACTGCGCCGTCAACGGTGGTGAGGGTGGAGCGGGAGGACGCGCCGATGAAGGAGTAGCGGTCCCAGGCTGCGGATTCGCCTTCTGCGGAGATTTTGGCGGATTCGAGCAGGAAGGTGCCGTGGGCTGCGTCGACGGGTTCGCCCTGGTCGTTTTGGAGTACGAGGGATCGGTAGATGCCGATGGGGGTGAGTGAGTCGGCGAGGATTTTGATGTGTACGGGAATGACGCGGGTGCCGGCTGCGCGGGCGCGGAATTCTTCGAGGCTGGGGGTGATGGTGCCCAAATCCTGCATTGCTGTACTCCTTGGTGTTGGGTTGGGAGCGCATCGGTGCGCTGTGTCCCTTAGCTACCGCGCGGGGTTTTACCGGTATATGGGGTTTTACCGGTGCATGGGTTTTTACCGGTATATGGGGGTACCGGGACATATGTGCCGGTGTGTATCTCTCTGGCGCATACTTGCCAGATCCATAGACGCCCGATAATGCCTGATAAATCCCGGTAAGCCCGGTGCGCGCGTTGTTTCAGTTTAACCGGTGCTGCGGCCCAGTTCCACGGTGAAGATTCAATAGTTCTCTTCGTGAAACTGAGCCGCGTACCGTTCAGCCGTGTTAGTTGCTGAACTGCTTGAGGGTTGCCGCGGTCTGCAGTGCCGCTGCGGTCGCCTCGTAGCCCTTGTCTTCGTTGGAGCCTTCCAGGCCTGCACGGTCGAGTGCCTGCTGCTCGTTGTCGCAGGTGAGCACGCCGAAGCCGATGGGGCGGCCGGTCAGCACGGACACGTCGGTCAGGCCGTTGGTTGCGCCCTGGCAGACGTAGTCGAAGTGGGGGGTGCCGCCGCGGATGACCACGCCGAGCGCGACGATTGCGTCGAACTTCTCAGCGAGGCGGGTTGCAGCGACGGGCAGCTCGAAGGTGCCGGGAACGCGCACGAGGGTCGGCTCGATGCCTGCGTCGCGTGCTGCACGCTGCGCGCCGTCGATGAGGCCATCCATGACCTGGGTGTGCCAGCTTGCCGCTACGATTGCGAGCTTGAAGCCCTTGTAGTCTTCGGGGTTGAGGGTGGTGTCTGCTGCGCCTACGCCGCTCATTGTGTTCTCCTTGTGGGTTTTTGGTTTTTGAAAAATTAGGGGTTTGCAGGGGTGCCGCTACGCGCTTTTGAGCACGTGGCGCATGCGCTCACGCTTGGTCTGCAGGTAGTGTGCGTTCTCGACTCGGGCGGGAATTTCGTCCGGGATGAGTTCGGTGACCTGCAGGCCGAGGCTTTCGAGCGCCTCCTGCTTGGCGGGGTTGTTGGTCACGAGCCTCAGCTCGTTCACGCTCAGTTCCTGCAGGATCAGTGCCGCCTGCGAGTAGTCGCGCATGTCGCCGTCCAGGCCGAGCGCCAGGTTCGCGTCGAGCGTGTCGAGTCCGGCATCCTGCAGCGCGTAGGCGCGGAGCTTGTTGACCAGGCCGATGCCGCGTCCTTCGTGGTTGCGCACGTAGATGAGGTACCCGCCGGTGTGGCCAATGATGCGCAGGCCGTTCTCCAGCTGGGGGCCGCAATCGCATCGGAAGGAACCGAAAATATCGCCGGTGGCGCATTCGGAGTGGATGCGTACCGCGGGCACTCCCCCCGTCCTCGGCGGGTACGGGGGTGCCGTCACGGTCGAGGGCGCGGGCGCTGATGTGCTCGGCGCCGTCTGCGAATCGCCAGGCGCGCAGGCCGAACACACCCTGCGGGGTGGGTACGGCGACCTCTTCGGTGCTTTCAACCAGCAGCGGGCTGGGGTTGGGCACCATGTCGAGGGGGGCTGACTCGGTAGCCTTCAGCGAGCTGGGAGGCGATGCGCAGGGATTCGGCACTGAGCTCTTCAGCCTGCGCCTCAACCGGCTCGACCGGGGTGCCCGGCTCTGCCAAGGTGACAGCCGCGGGGGTGCTCAGCTCTGCGGGAGTGCCTGGCGTTGCTTGGGTGTTAGGGGTTTCGCTCATGCGTTCTCCTACGCCTTAGCTACGTACTTGATGAGGTCTTCGATAGAGATCATGGGCAGGTCGTGCTCGGTTGCGAAGGCGCGCAGTGCGTCGAAACGCATCATGGAGCCGTCGTCGTGCACAACCTCGGCGATAACGCCCACGCCGGACAGGCCCGCCGCGAGGGAGAGTTCCACTGCGGCTTCGGTGTGGCCGGGGCGTTCTGCCACGCCGCCGTCAACGGCGCGCAGCGGGAAGATGTGGCCGGGGCGGGTGATGTCCGCCGGGGTCGAGGATGCATCCGCGAGGATCTGCACGGTGCGTGCGCGGTCCGCTGCGGAAATGCCGGTGCTCACGCCGGATGCCGCATCGCAGGAGACGGTGTATGCGGTGCCCTTGGGGTCTTCGTTGTTGGTGACCATGGGCGGCAGGTTCATCTCGTCGGCACGCTTGTTGCTCAGGGGTGCGCAGACCACGCCGGAGGTGTAGCGGATCATGAAGCCCATCAGCTCGGGGGTTGCGTGCTCGGCGGCGAAGATGATGTCGCCTTCGTTTTCGCGGTCTTCATCGTCAACGACGACTACGGCGCGACCTGCGGCGATAGCGTCCACTGCGGTCTGCACGCTATCAAGGACGCTTGCGGCGTCGGCGCGACGCGGTGCAACCTGCTCACCGGAGTGCGCAGAGTCAGCCTGAGGCACGCCTGCGAACGCGGTCAGACGCTGCACGTACTTAGCGAGCGCATCGGTCTCAAGGTTCACACTGTCGCCAACCTTGAGGGCGCCGAGGTTGGTTGCCTTTAGGGTTTCGGGAATCAGGCCAACCTCAAACCATGCGGGGGTTTCGCCGGGCTCAGAAACGGCAGTGACGGTCAGGGACACGCCAGAAACAGCGATGGAGCCCTTCTCGGCGAGCAGGGGTGCCAGTTCGGTGGGCAGGTTGAAACGCAGGGTGCTCCACGCCTCGTGCGCGGTGACGGATGCGAGGGTACCTACCGCATCCACGTGGCCCTGCACGACGTGACCGTCGAGGCGGCCACCGGCGGGCAGGCAGCGCTCCAGGTTGACGGTGTCACCGGGGTTCAGGTTGCCGAGGTTGGTGCGGCGCAGAGTCTCCCCCATCGCGTAGGCGCGGAACTGGCCGGGCTGCAGCTGGTCGAGGTCGATAGCGGTGAGGCATACACCGTTGACGGCGAGGGAGCCACCGTGTTCGAGGTCGGCGACGATGTCACCGGCGTTGAGGGTCAGGTAGGCTGCGTCGCTACCTTCGATGGGGGTGATGGATTCTACGGTGCCGAGGGCGCCAATGATTCCGGTAAACATGTGTGCTTTCCTTTTCTCGCCGTGTCCGCCGGGGCGTCGTCGTTGAGGGCGACGGGCGGCGATGGTTTGTTCGTCGGTATAACTATACGTATTTTTCGAATATTCCCCGTGACGGGGAGCTTTTGTGCCAGCATGCGAACCAGCCGACACAAACTAGCCGGGCGCCGGCGGGGGGTCTTTGAGGTACTACTCCCCCGCCCGCGCTCAGCCGAAGGGAGACTAGCCCAGGCGGATGCTAGTCCAGCCGCGACTAGTCCAGCCTCGGTTCGGGCGCGTGGCAGGCGTCCAGCTTCGGCAGGGTACGCCGCTCACCCGGTTCCTGCGCCGTTCCGCGAGGTGCCGGCACCAGGTGCGTTGCGGTGTCATTACCGAGCACGCGCACCGCCGGGAACATGCCCAGATCGTCCAGTTGCAGGCGCGGTGCCTGCGCGAGGGTGTCCACGAGCAGACGGTACACGGCGCTCTTGCCCTGCCCCATGATCATGGGGGCGCGGTACCAGACCATCTCGTCGATGAGGTCTTCACCGGCGAAGAGGCCGACCATGCCGGGGCCGCCCTCAATCATGAGGTGCCGCACCCCGCGGGCGTACAGCTCATCGAGCAGTTCACGCGGGTTGTGGGTGAAGACCTGCAGGAAGTTCTGCGGATCCGCCTCCACACCTTCGGGCGGGTTGAGGCCGCGCACGCGGTAGTTCTCGGTAATCTCGGTTTTGCCCATGACCACGCGCAGCGGCTGCTTCTCGAAGCGTTCACCGTTGGCGTCGCGCGCGTCCAGGGTGGGGTCGTCCATGAGGGTGGTGCGGGTGCCAATCATGACGGCGTCGGCGCGGTGACGAATCAGGTGCCCGTCAATGCGCGCAGCGGGGCCGGTAATCCACTTGCTCGTGCCGTCAGCTGCCGCAATGAACCCGTCCAGGGTGGAGGCGCTCTTTGCGGTAATGAAGGGGCGGCGTTCGGCGGCGGCAATGAACCAGCGCTCGTTCAGCAGGTAGGATGCGTTCGCGAACTCCTCCATGGCGTGCACAGTGACGCCTGCGAGCGCAGGTAGGCGGCGCCTCCAGCTGCGTTTTCGGTGTCGTCGCTGTAGGCGTAGTAGAGTTCGCTAATGCCCGCCTCGGCGACGGCGTGGGAGCAGGGGCCGGTGCGTCCGGTGTGGTTGCAGGGCTCGAGGCTCACGTACATGCGGGCGCCGGTGAGGTCGGTTCCCGCGGCTCGGGCGGCGGCGAGGGCGTCGGCTTCGGCGTGCGGGGTGCCTGCGCCTCGGTGGTAACCCACGTGCAGCAGGTGCCCGTGCGCGTCAGTGATGACGGCGCCGACGAGGGGGGGTTCGCGCCGCGGATACCCTGGCGTGCCGCCTGCAGTGCCAGGGTCATGGCCTCTGCATGGCTGAGCTCCTGCTCGGGGCCGGACAACTGGAGGGTGCGTGCGGCGGGCAACCCGGCGAGGTGACCGTACTCCGCGGCGGAGTAGTCCGCATCGTTGCGCGGCGAAGATACGCTCGGAGCGATGGTTACGGGCAGGTGCGCGCTCGCCAGCACCTGCAGTGAGGGGTTCTGCGGCATTTATGCACGGCCCTTCTGCACGTCGGTTACCTCAACGGTCACGTCGGGGAACTGGGTCTGTACCCGAGTCTTCTGCGCCTCCAGGTTGCGGGTGCGCCACCAGACGAAGAAGCCGACCAGGGTGAAGCATCCGTAGAACACGTACATGAGGGAGGTTGCGTAGTAGCCTGCGCTCCACAGCAGCGGCACGCCGACCAGGTCGACGGCAACCCAGATGAGCCAGAATTCAACCCAGCCGCGCGCCATGCCGTAGGTGGCGAGCAGCGAGCCGGTGAAGATCCAGGCGTCGGACCAGACGGGTTCGTAGGAGCCGAGGGCGCGGAAGATGGGGGTGAGCAACAGGGTGCCCGCGACCATGGCGACAACCAGGCCTGCGCGTTCGGTGTTGGTAGCCCACTTGGGGATTACCGCGGCACCTTCGGAGGCGTCACCACCGGCGGCGCGGGTGGCGCGCCAACGGTGCCAGCCCCAGATGGACACGGCAATGAACATGATTTGGCGGCCTGCCTGGCCGAGCATGGTGACGGGGTGAGGGCTGCCGACGAGGGCGCCCAGGAAGACGGTGAGGAGCAGCAGGTTGCCGAGAATGCCGACGGGCCACGCCCATACTTTGCGTCGCATGCCGCCGAGCGCCGATGCCAGGCCGAATGCGTTTCCGAGAACTTCGCGCACGAGAAGGGACTGGTCCCCCACGTGAATTTGTGCGTCGAAGAGCCACCGCAAGATGTCCATTGTTTCTTTCCTCTCTGAGTTGGACCGTGTTTCGGATGCGCTGTGTGCGCATCTGCGGCGGCTCCGGGGAGAGGAACAGAAAAGGGCGGCTACCGCGGGCATCTTATGGAGTGCCTGGTATCCGCGGTGAGGCGGGAGCGGCGAATCAGCCAACCGTGACTGAAAACCGCAGCTGAGATCAGCCGGCTGCGGTCGAGGGGAATAACGTACCGGCACCTACGAAAGGTGCCTTTCCCCTGTCTCGCAAAAAGCCGTCTCGCAAAAAACCGCTGTGCTCTCGAGTAACAGCTTTTTCGAGCAACAGTTTTCGTGAGCAACAGTTTTCTCAAGCAATCGCGTCAGTGCACCCTGCATGCTATCCCGGTTTTCGGGAGGCTCGGCAGAGTGCGCTCCTGCCTTTTTCTGCTCGTGCTACCTTCCATCCAGACTGTACTGTCGGCACCGGATTTTCACCGGTTCGGCCTCTCTTGCGGGCGGGCTTCTCTAGCGGAGTCTTGGCGTCCTGTGCGGATGCGAAGATTCGTACGATTTTTACCTGCTTGCGAGAGCGGTTCGCGGGCTGTGACCGCCGGTTCGGAATTTCACCGACCCCGGAGCACGATGTTGATACTGATTATGCCACAGCGCATGCTGGGGGTTTAATTTTGTTTTCTCTGGGATAACTTCCATGACAAGATGACGTTTTATGACTGTACTCTCAGTGCGCCTTCAAGACCCTCTCAACAAGCCCTCGCGGTAGTCACTTGCGGAACCGTTTTGGAACCCAATTCTTCAATTTTCGGGAATGATTTATCACGGTTTCATAACGGTGGAGAGCGCCAAACAGACCAAAGAGTTATGAGGGCCTCCAGGGGGCTACTCAGAGCACATTGAACACCCGTCAATACCTTTATGACAAGGAATTATAACAATAAGGTTAAATTATTGGTTTAAGGTTTACTCCAGGGGTGATTTAAGGTTATTCTTATCTACAGGAGCTCCCATCACCGATAAACCGGTTCCGTTGAGAGCAACATGATTCGGACCATCCGAGCACTCACATCAAACCCTTAAGCTTCTGCCATTTGAAGCTGGAAAACTGGCCTGCGGACTGCATTCCTGAGGATGGTTTTCACGCAACATCTGCGCGTACTGGATTGCGCAGTATTGCGGCACACGATGTTGATGTGCTTCACCATCGGGAGGCAACCACACCGAATTGTTTTCTCAACGGAACCGGCGTGGGAGCTCTTCCGAATAAACTTCCGGAAGATTGCATGACGTGCGCCTTTGTATACCTGTACGAGGGGGCGTTGTGCGTGTCAAACGGTCATAAGCTCCCGTTCTTCTGTCGTCGCCTACCGTGGTGCGCGATGGAGGTTACGGGAACCTTGCGGGATGGTTGATCCCGCGCGCTCTGCATTGTCTTGTGGAGTGTGGTGTGTTTGGGTGGCGTATTCGCAGTGCCGGAGCGGATACGCCACCCGTTTTTAACCTGTGATACCCTGCCCACCCCAAACTCAGGCGAGCTGCGCACGAAACTCAGCCCCAGACCAGCCTCATATACCCCAGACTGAGGCAAGCTGACCCAAAAAGGAAACCCCAGACCAACCCCTTCTCTCCTCTACCCGAGGGATAGGCGACCTAGAGTGCGTACCGGACACGCGAAGCGGGGGCTCCGTCCTCGAAGCGCCCCCAGGCGCTGAAGAGGGGGCACTCCCCCGCGAGCGGCGTCCGGTATGCACTCTCCCCAAACAACTACCCCACGGAACCCAAACCCCGCGAGCGGTGTCCGGTATGCCACTCTCTCGTAAACGCATTCAGAAAACGTAACGCTCCCCCAGCTACACACGGTAGTTGAGGGAGCGTTATATCTATATAAGGCTAGAAGCCCTGAGGGATTAGCCCTCTACGGAGCGGAATGCTACAACCGCGTTGTGGCCGCCGAAACCGAAGGAGTTCGACAGTGCCACGATCTCACCGGCGGGCAGCTCGCGCGCCTCAGTCACCACGTCCAAGTCAATCTGGGGGTCCTTGTTGTCCAGGTTGATGGTGCAGGGTGCGGTGCGGTGGTGCAGAGCCAGGACGGTCAGCACAGCCTCGAGGGCGCCCGCGCCGCCGAGCAGGTGGCCGGTCATGGACTTGGTTGCGGAGACGGCGATGTTCTTGGTGTGCTCGCCGAAGGTTTCGTGCATTGCGGTTGCTTCGGGCAGGTCACCGGCGGGGGTGCTGGTGGCGTGCGCGTTGATGTGCACGACGGTCTTCGGGTCGATGTTGCCGTCTTCGAGGGCTTCGCGCAGTGCGCGGGTTGCGCCGAGTGCTGCAGGGTCCGGTGCGGTGATGTGGTAGGAGTCGGCGGATACGCCGGTGCCTGCCAGTTCCGCGTAGACGCGTGCGCCGCGTGCCTTGGCGTGCTCTTCGGATTCGAGGATGAGCGCTGCTGCGCCTTCACCCATGACGAAGCCGTCGCGGTCGACGTCGTAGGGGCGGGATGCCTTTTCGGGTTCGTCGTTGCGGGAGGAGAGTGCCTGCATCTTGGCGAATGCTGCCATGGGAAGCGGGTGGATTGCCGCTTCGGCACCGCCGACGATGACGACGTCCGCCTTGCCACTGCGGATCATTTCAGCACCGAGCTGCATGGCTTCGGTGGAGGATGCGCATGCGGAGACGACGGTCTGTGCTGCGGCGCGTGCCTTGAGGTTCATGGAGACGGCTGCTGCGTTGCCGTTGGGCATGAGCATGGGAACGGTCATGGGGAGGACGCGGCGGGGGCCCTTTTTCACGGAGGGTGTCCCATGCGTCGAGGAGGGTCCACACGCCGCCGATACCGGTGCCGAAGGCTACGCCGGTGCGTTCGGGGTCGACTTCTTCTGCGGATTCGGCGTCGGGGCCGGAGAATCCTGCGTCTTCCCATGCTTCGCGTGCGGCGATGAGGGCGAGCTGGCCCGAGGGATCCAGGCGCTTTGCTTCTACCTTGGTGAGGCGGCCGGATTCGAGGGCGGGTACGGCGAGCTGGCCTGCAATGTATACGGGCAGGTCGTATTCCTTGACCCAGGGGTGGTCGAGGGTGGATACACCAGATACGCCCTTGGTGGCGTTTTCCCAGGTGGTGGGGACGTCGCCGCCAATGGGGGTGGTCGCGCCGAGGCCGGTCACCAGCACTTTTCGAGACATTGTGGCACTTTCTCTTCGGTGGTCGATTTGGTGGTTTATCCGGTGGTGTGTGGATAAAAACCTGTAGGGCCCGGGGGTTACAGTGGGCGTTTTCACGCCGTGGAGAGTGCAGTCATCGCACCCTGCGTGTGCCCGGGGTGTGTTGGATTGAAAGCTGAGTGAATAGCGATGCGGCGCGGGCCGGTGAGAGCCCGCGCCGCCTCGTTATTGGTTATAGCTTAGGCAGCGTTCGCGATGAACTCGACTGCGTCGCCAACGGTCTTGAGGTTCTTGACCTCTTCGTCCGGGATGGTCACCTCGAACTTCTCCTCAGCGTTCACGACGATGGTCATCATCGAGATGGAGTCGATGTCCAGGTCCTCGGTGAAGGACTTGTCCAGCTGAACGTCCTCAACCTCAACGCCGGTCTCTTCGTTAACGATTTCTGCCAGACCTGCGAGGATCTCTTCCTTGTTAGCCATTCAGGGGCTCCTTTGTTTTTTCGATGGTCATCGCACCCGCCGGATGGGGGTACGCGTGCATTACCGAGTTTATCGTGTCTGCGTGGTGTACGCATGCGTCAACTCGGAGTTTGTGGGGATGCTTTCCCGCTTTATTTTCTTTCTCGCACACCGGCGCTGTACCGGTCGTGAGGAGCGGGGAGCATCGGGCTCCGGGGTTTCCTTAGGGAAGGACGACTACCTGAGCTGCGAATGCCAGGCCGGCACCGAAACCGATCTGCAGGGCGAACTTGCCGGAGAGTTCCGGGTTCTCCTTGAGCAGGCGGTGTGCGGCGAGGGGGACCGATGCGGCGGAGGTGTTACCGGCATCGACGATGTCGCGTGCCACTGCCACCGTGTCGGGAAGCTTGAGGGTCTTGACCATCTGGTCAATGATGCGGGCGTTTGCCTGGTGCGGGATGAGCGCGCCGAGCTTGTCGGGGGTGATACCGGCGGTTTCGAGTGCCTGCTTGGCGACCTTCGCCATTTCCCATACTGCCCAGCGGAAGACGGAGGGGCCGTCCTGACGCAGGGTGGGCCAAATCTTTTCGCCTTCTTCGACGGGGTTTGCGGCGAAGTCGCGGTTGCGGATGTCCAGCAGGGAGTGGGTCATGCCGACGGTGCCCCATCGGGAGCCGTCCGAACCCCATACGGTCGGGGCGATGCCGGGTTCGTCGGAGACGCCTACGACTGCTGCGCCTGCGCCGTCGCCGAGCAGGAAGGAGATGGTGCGTTCGGTGTTGTCGATGAAGTCGGAGAGCTTCTCAACGCCGATGACCAGCACGTGCTTGCGGTACCCGCGCGGACGAGGGCGTCTGCCTGGGCGATGCCGTAGCAGAAACCTGCACACGCTGCGGAGATGTCGTATGCGGGGCACTTGGAGCCGATTGCGTCGGCGACCAGGGTTGCCAGGGAGGGGGTTGCGTAGGGGTGCGAGATGGTCGAGATGATGACCGCCTCAATGTCCTCACCGGCTACACCGGATGCCTCGAGGGCGTCCTTGGCGGCTTCGATGGCGAGGTCGGTTACCGACTGGTTTTCGCTGGCGCGGTGGCGGGTTGCGATGCCGGTGCGCTGCTTGATCCACTCGTCGGAGGAGTCGATTGCCTCAACGATGTCGTCGTTGGGGACGATGACCTCGCCGCGGGCTGCGCCGTAACCGAGGATGCGGGAGTAGCGGTTGATTTCGTACTGCTTGAGGGTAGTCACGTATTCAATCCTTAGTGCTGATGCTCGCAAGACACTGTGTGCCTCGCAGGTCTAAAGTGCATGTCTAGTGTGAAGGGCTCAGTGGAAGGAGGCAGGGCGCTCTCCTGCGGCGTTTAGCCCTTCAGCGAGGCGAGATCCTCGGGGGTGTTGATGGAGGTGCCGGGCACGCCGCGCATCGCGCGCTTTGCCAGGCCGACCAGGGTGCCTGCGGGGGCGACCTCGATAATGCCGGCGACTTCACGCTCGAGCAGGGTTGCCATGCACAGGTCCCAGCGGACGGGGCTGGTGACCTGGGAGACGAGGGTCTTGACGAACTCTTCACCGGATGCCACGGCGGAACCGTCGCGGTTGGTCAGCAGTGCGGAGGTCGGGTCGGAGACCTGCAGGGATGCGGCGAACTCTTCCAGGGCGGGCACGGCGGGTGCCATTGCCTCGGTGTGGAATGCGCCAGCAACCTTCAAGGGGATGACGCGAGCGCGTGCGGGCGGGTTCGCGGCGAATGCTTCGATGGCGGGGATGGGGCCTGCGGCTACAATCTGGCCGCCGCCATTGGAGTTTGCTGCGACGAGGCCTGCTGCGTCGATGGCTTCGCGGACGTTTTCTTCAACGCCGCCGAGTACTGCAGCCATGCCGGTCGGGGAGGCGGCTGCCGCCTCCGCCATGCCGTTGGCGCGCACGCGCACGAAACGCATTGCGTCTTCGTCACTGAGTACGCCCGCGAGGGCTGCTGCGGTGATTTCACCGACGGAGTGACCCGCGAAGATGAGCTCTTCACCGTCGAGTTCGCGCAGTGCGAGGCGACCGGTGACGATGCCTGCAGCCACGATGAGGGGCTGGGCGATTGCGGTGTCTTTGATGGTTTCTTCTTCGGCTTCGGTGCCGTAGTGAATCAGGTCGATGCCTGCCGCTTCGGAGAGTCGTTCCAGGTGCTCACGCACACCTTCAATCTCGAGCCAGGGGCTCAGGAAGCCCCTTCTTCTGGGAGCCCCTGTCCGGGGCAAACGAGTGCGCGCATGCGGTGCGACCTTTCTGGTTTTTTTAGTACTCGTACGCGGTGCCATTATAGAGACGGAGACCACGGTTAGTCTGTTACCTATGCTACCTTGTTCAGCCGCTTTGTATAAACATCACTGTGCAGAAACTTTGGGCTGCGCTGGGAGCTTAGACAGAGGTTGAACAGTGTATAGCTTAGAACGATTTCCCCCATTCGTACAGTTCAGCCGCACAAGGTTCAAATAGAGAGACATTAAACGGCGGCGCTCAGCGCACTATTTAGAGCACTATTCAAAGCACAGTCCAACACAGCCCAGCACACTCCCCCATATCGGTGCGCTCCCCTTTAGAGGCGCGAACGCCCTATGCCCGCGGATGCGCCCGCGCGTACGTCTCCGCCAGACGCTTCATCGACACGTGCGTGTAAATCTGCGTGGTCGCCAACGACGAATGTCCCAACAGCTCCTGCACCGAACGAATATCGGCGCCACCATCCACCAGGTGAGTCGCCGCCGAATGACGCAAAACGTGCGCACCCGACGCCTGAGTATTCTCCACCGTGCGCAACAGGCGGGTCAGGTCCTCACGAATCTGACGGGCATTCGCACGCCCACCCCGAGGGCCAATAAACAGCGCCGTCACACCCTGCGCGCCCTCCGGAATCCACTGCGGACGACCATAGGACACCCAACGATTCAACGCCTTAAGCGCCGGGGTGCCCAGCGGCACCACGCGCTCCTTATTGCCCTTACCCAGCACGCGTACCGTCTTATTCGCCCGGTCCACACTCTGCAAATCCAGGCCGGTCAGCTCAGAAATACGCATGCCCGAGGCGTACAGAACCTCAACCACAGCTTCCAGACGTAGCAGGCGCGCATCACGAGGATCCTGCGCCCGACGCTCCTGCAGAGTAGTCAGCAGCTGGTTCATCTGCTCACGGCTCAGCACCGGCGGCAGGTGATTCTCCCGCTTGGGGGTGCGCATACCGCGGGTCGGGTTGGCGTGCACCAGCTCCTCCTCCTGAGCCCAGGTGAAGAACGTGCGCAGGGTCGAACCGCGGCGCGCCACCGTAGAACGAGCCGCCTGCCGCAGATGCAACGAACCCAACCACTCACGAATCAGGGACGCATCAATGCTGTCCAGATGGCGCACGCCGCGGCGCGCCATGTAGGCGAAGAAGCCCTCCAAATCGGAGATATACGAGCGGATCGTCTCTTCGGAACGGTGCTTCTCGTAGCGCAGAAAACGCTCAAAACGGTCCAGGACGGGGCGGAACACCTCGCCGGAAACGCCCAGTGCCGATTCGGGCAGAGCAGAGCTCTCTACTTGCTCCGGCGCAAGCGTGCGGGTGTAGGTCACCGGCAGGGTCGTGGAGGGAGCCTCGTCCCGGTACTCTTCCCGGTTCTCACTCCGGTTTTCTGCCTGGTTTTCAGCCCGGTTTTCGGGCTGGCGGGTGGGAGTCATGCGTCCCTCCTTTCTGGTTCCTGGCTCTGCTCTGGCGGCGTTGATGCTTCTCGACGTTGTATTTCTGCCCCCGGCGTATCTGCTGATAGCGCAGCGGCAGGGGTAGGCTCCACGCCAGTACGCGCAAGCCTACCCCAATTGTAGAGAGGTTCCACGCTCTCCACGTGCCGCCCGTCATGACCGACCGCAGTAACCCGCTACTGCCGGGATGTTCACTACGGGCGTTCAGCCGGGGTGCTCAGCGGGGGTCAGCACGGGCGTTCAGCGGGGGCTCTTCTACGCAGCGACAGCCGGGCGGACCTTTCTCCAGCTTGTTCCGCTACTCTCCGCCAGACCACAACGACCCAGGTGGAACAGGTCAGCCATCACGTCGCGAGCGCTCAACCCGAGAGCTGCGGCAATCTCGTCCACGCCGCGGTAGGAGCGCGGGCTCAAATCGTCCCAGACCCTGCCCTGTCGTTCGGTCAGCTCATCCAGCGCGCTGGAGGAGGCAGCCTGATCCCACTCACTCTCGTGCTCGGTACCCAGCTCGAACCCGGCGGCGGCATCGTACTCGAGGATGTCGGCGGCCTCGGTGAGTGTTTGCGCTAGTCCATCGCGTAGCAGACGGTTCGTGCCCACCGAGTTCGGCGAATTAATCTGCCCCGGAACCGCCCAGAGGGTACGCCCAATCTCCATCGCGTGACGAGCCGTGTTCAGGGCACCGGAACGCCAACGCGCCTCCACCACAATGGTGTGCCGCGCCAACGCCGCAATCAGGCGGTTACGCTCCAGAAAACGCCAACGCGTGGGGGTATTGCCCACACTCACCTCGCTCATGATGAGCCCGCGGTCAACAATCATGTTCAGCGCATCCGAGTTCTGTGCCGGGTACAGCCGGTCCAGCCCACCCGCCATGAAGGCGATGGTCGGCAGGTCACTACCCTGCTGGGTCAGCGCCGCCCGATGCGCCGCAATATCAATGCCCATCGCACCGCCAGAAATCACCGTGTACCCGCGGCGCGCCAGCTCGGCGGCGAGGTGGGTCGTCGCCTCCGTACCGTAGATGCTCGGGTCACGCGAACCGACCAGCGCCACGCTCGGGGCAGACGCCACATCCAGCAGGTGCCGCGAATCGCCTCGACACCACAGCCCGTACGGTCGGTCGGGTCCCAAATCGTTCAGCTGCGGCGGCCACAGCGGATCGGCGGGAGTGACCAGCCACGCCCCGCAGGTTGCCGCCATGTGCGCCTCCACGTTCAGGGTGCGTTCCATGCGGCGGTTCCAACGCAGACGGCGGGTCGCGAGCGCCTTGCCGAACTTATCGCGGCTCATCTGATGCTCACCCGGCGTGTAGTAGCCATTCGCGCTACAGAACAGGGCGGACTCTCCCTCGGCGGGTGCGCCCACCGAGTGCAGAAAATCGCTGAGCTGCGTATCAGGTTCGCCGTGCTCCCAGGTGTGCTCATCGGGGATGTGCCCGGTCAGCAGGTAGTGCAGGGTCAGCGGCGCACCCAGGGTTGCGAGGGATTCGACCACGAGCTCATCGGCGGGTTCGGCGTAGCGCATCAGCTGGGCGGTGCAGCAGCGGATGTACTCGCGGCACGCCGCCTCAAGCTCCTGCGCGCTGAGGGCGGGGTTGAACAGGGGCGCAGGATTGAGAAGGGGTACTGAATTGAGCAGGGGCGCGAGGTCAGAACTGCTGGAGGCTGTGCCCACCGAAGCCTCGGGGTGCACACCCTGTGGCACCTCGCTCTGTAGCCACTCCCCCGGTTGTTGCTCTCCTGGCTGTTTCTCCTGGCTCAGGTCCTGCAGGTTCATCTCTTCCAAGTACACAGGGTCATCTAAGTACACCGGGTTCAGGCAGGAGGCGAGGAAACCCGGCAACCGCGCCGCGTTATACGGGCTCGGCGAGGGTTCCTGCCCCAGCGACAGAATATGCGCCACCCTCTCACGCACCAGGGCGTGCGCATCCAGGGTGCGGCCTGGCAGGCGGATCTGCAGTTCCTCCTGAACAAAATCCTCCGCCACGCACTCTTCAGGCACATGCTCTCCCGGTGCTGTTTCTCTCAGCCCATTGTCTTTCAATTCGGCCTCATCAGCTCGTTTTCTGAGCTTCTTCTCACTCATGATGTTCTTCTCCTCTCGTGAGTGATTCGTTCTATAAACCGGCACGCTATGTTCGCTGCCCCCTATTTCAGCTGGCACATTATTTCAATTGCCCCTGCTGCCGCAGAAAAAGCGCCACATCCAGGTGCTCCCGGCTCGGGTAGGCGGCACCCTCCAAATCGGCGAGAGTCCAGGCGATACGCAGCACCCGGTCGTAGCCGCGAGCCGTCAGCGTTCCGCGGTCCACGGCGGCGTTCAGCTCGCCGGTGAGCTTCGCATCCAAACGCAGCGGGCCACGCAGAATCTTGCCGTTCATCTCCGCATTCGTCTTCAACCCGTACGGCTCCAGGCGCTCCCGCTGAGCCTGCCGCGCCGCCATGACGCGCTCACGAATCTGCGCCGAACTCTCATTCACCTGACCGCCTGCAAGCTCCGTGGAGGACACCTTCGGAACCGTCACATTCACGTCAATGCGGTCCACCAGCGGGCCGGACAGCCGCCCAAAATAGGCGCGACGCTCACGCGGAGCACACGTGCACTCCGTGCCGGTACCCACATTCATGCCGCAGGGGCACGGGTTCGCCGCCAGGATCAGCTGAAAACGCGCCGGATACGTCGCCGACGCGCTCGAACGATCCAGGGTCACGGTCCCCGACTCCAGGGGCTGACGGAGCGCGTCAAGTACCGTGCGTTTGAACTCCGGCGCCTCGTCCAGAAAGAGCACGCCGCGGTGCGCTTTAGACACGCAGCCGGGGCGGGGAATGCCGCTGCCGCCGCCCAGAATCGCCGGTGCGGAGGCGCTATGATGCGGCGCCTCAAACGGCGGCTGACGCACCAACTCGCTCAGGTGCTCCCCCGCCGAGCAGAGGGAACGGATCGCGGTCACCTCCATCGCGGCATCGTTATCGAGGGTCGGCAGATGCTCGGCAGGCGCTCCGCCAGCATGGTTTTACCGGAACCGGGCGGGCCTGTCAGCAGCACGTGGTGACCACCCGCAGCGGCAATTTCCAGGGCGAAACGCCCCTGCGACTGACCGGCAACATCGCTCATATCCGAGGGAATTTCAGCCGGTTTCGCCACCGGTGCGCTCGCCTCCGTCTGCGGGGCGGGCAGGTAGGTCAGCTTCTGACTCTCAGCGCCGAGAGCGGCAAAAACCTCCGCCAGGCAGCGGAAACCGCTCACCTGCGCGCCGGGAATGAGCGCCGCCTCCTCAGCGTTTTCGGCGGGCACAATCACGCGGTGGTGTCCAGCGTCCACGGCGGCTTTGACCGCCGGCAGGATGCCCGGCACGGGGCGTAGCGTTCCGTCTAGCCCCAGCTCACCCAGGAAGACGCTATCGCCGCTGGGGTGCAGTTTCTTCTCCGCCTGCAACGCCGCAACCACAATGGCAAGATCGAACGCCGAGCCGCGCTTGGGCAGGGTCGCCGGGGTCAGGTTCACGGTGAGCCGGTGCTGAGTGAGGGTGATGCCGGTGTTCTTCGCCGCGGAGCGCACACGCTCTTTAGACTCGTTGAGGGCGGTATCGGGCAGACCCAGCAGAACGAAGCCGGGCAGGCCCTGCGAGATGTCAGCCTCGACGTCAACAATATGCCCGCGCAAGCCAACCAGCGCCACGGAATAGGTGCGTGCGAATCCCATTACGCCACCGCCTTCAGATGCTCAAAAGTGAAGGTTTCGCAGGTTCCGGTCACCGCAATAGCATCAATGCGAAAGCGCGGAAAATCCAGGTTCTCGCGCAGCCTGCACCAGAGAATCGCCAGCGAGCGCGTGCGGCGCGCCTTATCGCGGTCAATGGACGCGAACGGGTGCCCGAAGTCTTCGCTGCTGCGGGTCTTGACCTCAACGAAAACCAGTTCGTCCTCGGGGTCAATGGCGATCAGGTCGAGCTCGCCGCGGATCTGTTCGTGTTCGAGTCCGGCGGGCGGTCGCCAATTCTCTCCAGGATGCGGTAGCCGTTCGCTTCCAGGATGCGGGCGGTCAGCTCCTCGCCCCACCTGCCGACGCTGTGGGCGCGGGGCGGGGTTCGCTGGAGCTGGGTTCGCGGAGGCTGGGTGCTCTGGAGCAGAGGTCTGTTGGGTGCGCTTCGGGTTGCGGCGTGGGCTGTTATTCGGGCTGTTGTCATGGGTCTCTCCCCCGGTAGATAGCGGTAATGCTTCTACTGTGCCCGCCGCGCGCGTGCCCGAAGGCGGTTAACGAAAAACTGTGGATAACCTCAGCTTCCAGAAGGAATTAGAGGTTATCCACAGCCATTTATTTGAAATTTTGGGGCATATTTTTCAAAAAACGCCGCTCGGGTACCGATTCGACGCGTCATATTCGCGCGGGTTCATCACACGTTTTCATAACGCAGCTTCATCACGCGGTTTTAACACCTGATTCTGCCGCCCAGCAGCTCGGTAACCGCGCGCTCGCTCTCGGTTAGGCGGTGAATCAGGCGTAATCTAGGCGTTCGTAATCTAGGCGTTAAAGTCCGGCATTTCCGGCACGGTGAACTCCTGGTTGGGCAGACGCTCCTCCACGTTCACATCACGCACCGAGTAGGCGTGCACCTTCTTCACAAAGCGGTTGGAGCGGAACACGTCCCACACCCACACGTCGCTCATGCTCACCTCAAAGTAGAGGGTGCCGTCCTGCACGTGCGGGGTGACGTCCACCTGGTTTGCCAGGTAGAAGCGTCGGTCGGTTTCTACCGCGTAGCTAAAGAGCGACATGACGTCTTTGTATTCGCGGTAGAGCGCCATTTGGGCGTCGGTCTCGTAGTTTTCGAGGTCTTCTGCGCTCACTACTCTTCCTTTCCTGGGCTTTTTTAGTACTGATTCAGCGGTGGCACGTTAGGCTTTCGCAGGCTTCCGAGGCGCGGTTTTCAGGAACACCACGCACTCTAGCCGCGCTGTGCCGCAGCCGCCTCAATCTGCTCGACGGTCGCCGGGAGCGACCATGACAGTCGATGCTGCGGGCTGGGGCCCTGCACGCTAATCGCTTCGCGGTGCGCGGCGGATCCGTAGCCCTTGTTCTTTGCCCAGCCGTACCCCGGGTAGCGGATATCCAGCTGAACCATCAGCTCGTCACGTTCCACCTTCGCAACCACCGATGCGGCGGCGATGGAGGCGCACTTGTAGTCGCCCTTAATGACCATGGTCACCGGCATCTGCGCGGGCTCATCTGCACCACCCTCACCTACGCCTTCCCAAGCCTGGGCGAGCAGTGCGTTGTAGTGTGCCTGCGCCGGGTCCGGCGCCAGCGCGCTGAACAGGTCCTCCTGCGGAGGGGTGAACCAGTCGTGCTTACCGTCCAGCAGGGCGGCGTCGGCACGGTATCCGCGGCGCGCCAGCTCGGCGAGCGCACGCTGGGCGGCAAGCCTCAGCGAGAGGGTCATGCCGAGCCGATCAATATCAGCCGGTTCCACGTGCCCGACCGCCACGGCGCACCACTGGCGGATTTCGGGAACCATGGATTCGCGGCGTGCCGGTGAGAGCGCCTTGGAGTCGATCAGCCCGCCCACCTCGAGGGTGGCGTCCGGGGTGAGGATTGCGACGCCCACGGTGACCGGGCCCGCCATGGAGCCGCGGCCTACCTCATCGATTCCGGCAACCGTGCGGGCACCGGAGGCGAAGAGCTGCTGCTCGTACTCAAGGTCTGCAGCTGGCGGGGTTGCTTTGGCGGGCTTAGCTTGAGCGGGTTTCGTTGCGCTCTTCTGGGCGCTCACCATCATTGCCACGCTCGCTTATTCGCTCGGGGTGGAGGACGGTGCAGGAATCGAGGAGAACACCGAGCTCTGATCCTGCAGCAGACCGAAGTGGTTCAGCGGCCAGGCCACCACGAACACGTTACCCTGCACGTCATCCTTGGAGATGAACGCGGTGCCGTCGCTAATGTGGTAGCGGGAGTCGGCGGAGTTGCTGCGGTGGTCACCCATCACGAAGTACTTGCCGGCGGGCACGGTCACCTTGAAGGGGATCTCCGAGGGCGGGTTGCCGGGGTACAGGTACGGTTCGGTAATCTCTACGCCGTTGACCTTGATTTTGCCGTTGCCGTCGCTTTCGACCACGTCACCGGGAGTACCGATAACGCGCTTGACCAGGAAGTTCGAGGAAGTATCCGGCAGAATACCCGCGAAGGACAGGGCGTCCTTGAGCGGACTGCTGGTCTTCTGGGTGGAGGGAATCCAGCCCTGAGAGTCCTTGAAGACGATGACGTCGCCGCGCTTAGGCTCGCTAAAGTAGGAGCCCGCCACGTTAATGAACACGCGGTCGTTGACCTGCAGGGTCTGCTCCATGGAGCCGGAAGGAATGTAGAAGCCGCGCAACAGGAAGGTCTTGACCAGGAATGCGATGACCAGCGCGTAGAGGATGACGGTGCCGCCCTCACGTGCCTGCACCCAGAGCCATTCGCCGAGGCGGCCTTCTTCCTGCGCCTGGGAGTAGGTCAGCTCCGCCTGTTCGGCACGCTTTGCCTTGCGGCGTTCCTTGGGGGTCATTTCGGAGAAGTCCTTGGTGGTTTCCACGTCTGCGGCACTCTCCTCGTCGGTGGTTTCTTTGCGCTCGGTATTCTTCGCTGCAGCGCTCTTTCTGCGGCGCTCTTCTTCACATCCTTCGCGGAGGAAGAAGTCGCGGCGGCGCTGCTTGCGGTTACACCTGCGGAGGCGGCGCTCGCCTCGGCGCTAGCTACCACCTCGTGATCACGCTCAGATGCACCCTTGGTATCGCTTTCGGTCGCCTCAGTAGCGCCCGCGGATGCCACCCAGGGGGCCGCCTTCTCTGTGCCCGCATTCTCTGCGGCGCTCTGCTCGGCAGCAGCCTTCTCAGCTGCTGCCTTTTCGGCGGCGAGGCGCGCGAAGTATTCTTCCATTTCCCGGCGCTCGCGGCGGCTTTGAGGCTGGTATCCCTCAGGGAAGGGGCTGGTGTTCGCAGTGTTCTTGTCGTCTGCCATGCTGGAGTGAGCCTTTCGTTTGAGAGATACCTAGCTCGAGTGAAACGGTACCTAGCTATTGTATCGAGAGTGTTTGCGCTCTTGGGCTTTTATTTTCTGAGAGCGGCAAGGTTCTCAGAAAGCGGGGTCAAAGCGGGGTTTCAGAATATGCAAAAACCGCTCCTCTCCCGCGGAATGCGGTTGGGGAGCGGTTTGCAACAGAATTCTGTATCTATAAAGATTAGAACTCGCGCTTCTCGCGGATACGAGCAGCCTTACCGTGGCGGTCGCGCATGTAGTACAGCTTTGCACGACGGACGTCACCGCGGGTCACAACCTCGATCTTCTCGATGGAGGGAGAGTGAACGGGGAAGGTACGCTCAACACCAACGCCGAAGGAAACCTTGCGGACGGTGAAGGTCTCGCGAACGCCTGCACCCTGGCGGCCAACGACGAAGCCCTTGAAGACCTGGATACGGTGGTTCTTACCTTCAACGATCTTAACGTGAACGTTCAGGGTGTCACCGGGGCCGAATGCGGGGACGTCGTCACGGAGGGACTTCTTGTCGAGGAAGTCAAGAGTCTGCATAGTTGTAGATCTCCAGAGCCATCTGCCGCAGGTCAAATAGACTCAGATTGCTCTGCCCCACTGCGGGACAGAAAACTTGATGCTTCGGACAGGATTGGTGCCCGAAGGTTGACATCGTTGGTCGCTCTTCCCCCTGCGGCAGGGGCGTGCCCGATGTCAACACAATGCTCCATTATCCCAATGCACCCGCGTTTATGCAAGCATCCGGGGAGCACTTTTAGAAGGGGGGTTCGTCACTCTGCGCTCCCCCACCCTGGGATGCACCGTCCTGTACCGGAGCACCCGGAGCGGTCATGCCCGGCACCTCCGGGTTCTGCTGGGGTGCGTACTGAGGGGCACCCTGCTGCGGTGTACCCTGCAGAGACCCCTCGTTGACCGTGCGCTTCTCCACGGTGCGGGCGAAGGTGCTCGTACCGTAGTTCAGGTCGTGACCGATGCCGAAGGCATCCACTTCTACCGTGGTGCCCTGCGTGCCGTCTTCGCGGTTCCAGCGGCTAATGCGCTGGCGGCCACTCACGACCAGCGGCTGCCCCTTCTCAATGGATGTGGCAATGTTCTGGGCGAGGCGACGGTAGGCTTTCACGGTGTACCAGTTGGTGGTGCCTTCTTTCCAGGTGCCGGTAGCATCCTGCCAGCGAGGGGTACTGGCGAGGCGAAAGTTCACGACGGGCACCCCGTTGGGCAGGGTGCTCAGTGCCGGGTCGGAGGCGGTGAATCCGCGGATCAGGATGGTGTCGCTCATGGTTTCTCCTTAGAAACTAGTGGGTGGGTTCCTTCACCTTGCCAGGGCTGACCCGCTCCTGCACCCGGTGGTTACCGCTTCTGTGGATAACCTCGCGTTTTGCGGTTTTGGGCACCGCCTGTGGATAGAGTTTTTGAACTTTTCACCCCGTTTTTTCAAAAATCGCCTGCGGGCAACGCATTCCCTGCAGAAATATGACGACTACGCCCCATCCGGCATCGTGATAGGTATCTCAGCGTCGGGGCGGCTATTTTTACCCTCAAGTTAACTATTTCTATCCCGCGCCCTCTATCCTTGATGATGCGGTGCACTCAGCCGCATCCCCTCTACCCGCCTTGGAGAACCCGTGAGCAAAAAGCCCGCGAACAACAACCTGTCCTCCCTGCAGGAACTTCAGCAGCTGCAGCGCAACCTGCCCAAGCTGCCCGATTCGATGGACCCGCAGAAGAAGCGCCTCATTTACGGTCTGCTCGCTGTGTTTGCCGTGATTGTGCTGATTATTGGTCTGGTCTATGTGAGTAAGAACGGTGTAGACGGGCTACTCGGTTCGGACACGACGACCTCCGCCACCGATGATGAAGAGACCAACGTTCAAACTGAAACCCTCGCCGAGGTCAAGAACCCGTACAAGGCGGTTGATCCCGCGACTGCGCTCGCACCGGATCTGGCAACCGCGAAGAGCGAGCTGGCATCCCTGCAGGTGAAGGAACGCGCGTCGAAGGCCGGCTACTCTCGTGATCAGTTCGGTCCCGCCTGGGATGACGTTGACGGCAACAAGTGCAACACTCGCGACGACATTCTGCGCCGCGACCTGACCAATGTTCGTTTCAAGGTCAGGACCCACGCATGCACCGTCATCAGCGGCACTCTGAACGACCCGTACACCGGCAAGACCATCGAGTTCAAGCGCGGCAAGAAGACCTCCTCGGCGGTGCAGATTGACCACGTGGTGGCTCTCTCGAACGCATGGCAGACCGGCGCACAGGATTTGACCGCAGAGCAGCGCCGCCAGCTGGCGAACGACCCGGAGAACCTGCTCGCTGCAGACGGCCCGGCAAACCAGCAGAAGTCCGATGCGGACGCCGCCGACTGGCTGCCAAGCAACACCGCCTACCGCTGCACCTACGTGGCACGCCAGGTGCACGTGAAGGCGAAGTACAAGCTGTGGGTCACCGCGGATGAGAAGAAGGTTATGGAGCGCGTCCTCAACTCTTGCAAGGACACGAACCCCACTAAGAAGTAGCCCCGACTAAGAAGTAGCTTCCCGGCACGCACGCAAAAAGCATAAAGAAAACCGCCCCGCACCCTGAGTTTAGGGTGCGGGGCGGTTTTTACATGTGGCGCCCCAGGAGGGAATCGAACCCCCGACCAAGAGATTAGAAGGCTCCTGCTCTATCCTCTGAGCTACTGAGGCCTTCCTCTAGGGTACATGAGAATTTATGCTTCTCATGCACCGCGCCTCTCACGCGGGGGCTGTTCCACTGAGCTAAGCCAGGCTGGCGAACTAGGAGTTCGCGCTAGGAGCCTACCTTGGCGGCTTCCCGTTCTGCCTTCTTCACCTCGCGGCGGCGTGCACGGCGGCTTGATGCGCCGGGGAACAGCTGCCACCACAGGCGGATAGTGGTGCGGCGAATCTGCGTGGGGTGCAGGCTCACGTACACCAGGCGGCGGGTTGCCAGGTCGAGGGCGACCAGGTAGATGATGTATCCCAAGCAGATGACGGTCGCGATGAGTCGGCCCATGTCCTGGTTGAAATCGCGCAGGTAGGGCGAGACGTTCAGCTGGTCGCTCACACCATACGCCATGAAGAACAGCGTGGTGATGAAGTACCACATGAGCTGGAAGTGCGAGCGCAGGCCGGTTGCGGCAAGCATCGGGATTGCCCAGAGCAGGTACCAGGGCTGAATCATGGGGCTGCACAGGAGCATGAACAGGATTGCGAGGCCGGCGTGGCGCACGATGTTGCGGTCGCGTCCAACGAATGCCATGGCTACTGCGCCGAGCATGCCGATGCCCTTGCCGACGGTCTCGATGAGCTTGCGGATGACCTCGAAGGCGTCTCCCTGAATGAACAGGGATGCGGCGCCGATGACCAGGCCGAAGGGGGTGTACCAGATGTACTGGCCGCCGGTGGTGGACAGTGCCTTAATCCAACCGAATTCCAGTCCGGTCACCCAGCCCATGAGCGCCATTTCGGCGAGCAGCAGCACGCCGGAGAATGCCCAGAAGATAAACTTGCGCGGCCAGGAGGCGTTCTTACCAGCCCAGAGCAGACCCACGAAGGGCAGTACCACGAGGGCGAGCGGCTTGACGGCAACGCCGAGGGCTACGAAGGTCACGCCGAGCGGGCCGCCCCACCAGGTGTCGCGGTAGCGCTTGGCGTAGTAGAGGCCTCCGAGCATGAACATGGTCATGAGCGAGTCGTTGTGGCCGCTGGCAATGAACGATGCGATGAACAGCGGGTTCGGGCCAATCTGCCAGAGAGCGCGGACCTGGTTGAAGCCGTGCGCCTGGGCGAGTTTTGCCACGTAGAAGAGAATGCCGATGACCGCGAGCACGGAGAGCAGGCGGAAGTAGAAGAGGGAGAGGTCGATATTCTCCCCCGCCAGGCGCACAATCCACTCTTCAAATTTGAGGGAGACCGGTCCGTACGGGGGCGGGGATTCCGCCCACATGGGGTCCGCACCGTTCTGCATGAAGTTCGAGATTTCGGAAACGCCATGCTTGTACGGGTTGAGGCCGTGCGCCATGACCATGCCCTGACCGTAGTAGGAGAACATGTCGCGGCTGTAGATGGTGAACGCGAAGATCTGCGGCAGGGACCAACTGGCGGTGACGGCAATCATCCATCGCATGGCGTTGGGTTCGTTCCAGTCGCCCATTTTCTGGTAGATTCGCAGCCATTCACGGCACATAATCATAGCGCCGAGGGCGAGCATGATAATGCCGGTGATGACCCATGCGGCTTCGAATCGGATGGCTCGAATAATGTCGTAGCGCCAGAAGTTGGAGCTGTCGGCGAGCCAGCCGACGGCGTAGGAGCCGAGGGTGACCATGATGGAGCCGATGGTGCCGATAATCACCGTGCGCAGACGGTGGTTATTGACGTAGTCCAAGAGTTTGGGTGAGAGAGGTGCGTCGTGTGCGCCGGGGGTGGTGAGCCGGTGTGCTAGCTCCTTTGGTGCGCGCATAACTCCCTTTCTGTCTGCATCGTCGTTCTGGTTTTTATCATACCGGAGCCCTTGGATGCACTTGCGAGAATCACTGTTGCGAAGGCACTTGTGGACGTTCCTCAAGGGCCCGCAGAGGGGTGCAGTTCTCCCCCATTGCCGCCGTTTGCCCATCCGCCTGTGCCGTCTTGCACCATCTTGTGCCCTTTTGTGACGTGCTGCCCGCCGGGCCGGCGGCATTTGGGGGTAGAGTGGGAGGGTGAGTATTTCTAGTGAACGTATTGTATGGATTGACTGCGAGATGACCGGCCTGGACGTGGAGAATGACGCTCTCGTCGAGGTGGGCGTTCTGGTCACGGATGCCGATTTGAACATTCTGGGTTCTGGCGTTGAGTTCGTCATCAAGCCCGGTGATGAGTCTCCTGCCGGTGCGCTGGAGAACATGAATGACTTTGTGCGGTCGATGCATGAGGCGTCGGGTCTGCTACCCGATATTGAGCACGGTGTGTCGATGGATTACGCGCAGGAGCAGGTGCTTCGTTACATCAAGAAGTATGTTCCGGTGGCGGGCAAGGCGCAGCTGGGCGGCAACTCGGTGGGCATGGATAAGCGTTTCTTGGAGCGCTACATGCCCGAGGTCATGGCGCACCTTCACTACCGCGTGATTGACGTGTCCACCATTAAGGAACTGGCGTCGCGCTGGTACCCGGCGGCTCGTCACAGCGCCCCGGCGAAGACCGGTAACCACCGCGCACTGGGTGATATCAAGGACTCGATTGATGAGTTGAAGTATTACCGTCGCGCTATTTTTGTGCAGCAGGGCCCGGATGCGATTGCGTCGGCGCAGATTGCGCGTGAGGTGGAGGCTGAGCGTGCCGCACGCGAGGCTGCTGAGCGCGAGGCTGAGGCATCCACTTCTGAGGCGGCTGAGGCATCCGAGGCGTAAGCACGACATGTAACGAGCATCACGGCTTTTCAACTTGGCAGGTTTCTGAATCTCCTGTACAGTAGTATCCGTTGCATATCGCAAGGGAAACCAAGCGAAGCACATGGTGGTCGTAGCTCAGTTGGCAGAGCGCCTGGTTGTGGTCCAGGAGGTCGCGGGTTCAACCCCCGTCGATCACCCCGATGGAAAGGGTCGTTATGGTTATCCGTAACGACCCTTTCGCTTACCCTCAATCCGGTTCACCCACACACGGTGTACCCGGCAAGTTCCCGTTCAACAGTTCCCATTCAACACAAGCAAAGGATAATTCCGTGGCTATTCGCCCCATCGTTATTCACGGCAACCCCGTTCTGCACCGCCCCGCGGCACCCGTCACCGAGTTTAATGATGAGCTCAAGGAGCTCGTGGCTGACATGTACGAAACCATGGACGCATCCAACGGTGTAGCCTGGCGGCACCGCAGATTGGTGTGGGCCTGCGCATCTTCACCTACAAGATGGAGAATGAGGACGGCGTTCCCCCGCGCGGCTGCATCATCAACCCGGTACTGACCCTGGGCAAGATTTCTACCGCTGACCCGGACCCGTACGAGGAGGAAGAGGGCTGCCTGTCCTTCCCCGGTTACGGTTTCCCCCTCAAGCGCGCCGAGTGGGTGACCGTGAATGGTCTTGACGAGCACGGCAACCCCGTCCACTTTGAGGCGACCGGCTGGTTCGCACGCTGCATGCAGCACGAGACTGACCACCTGGACGGCAAGCTGTACGTGAACCGTCTGAACAAGAAGTGGACCGGCAAGATGAAGAAGGTCGTGAAGAAGGAAGGCTGGACCGTCGACGGTAACTCGTGGATGCCCGGCGTGGATCCGGATCCCTTCGGCCACTAATCACGAGCTCTTTTGAAGGTCGGACCGACCTCCCGAGAACTTAAAACGAAGACCGCGAATGCGCTCGAGAGTGCATTCGCGGTCTTCGTTTTCCATCAGCCGACAATGTTTTCCGTCAGCTAACGGTAGCGTGAAACGGGTCATCCTATGAGCCGGGTTCTGTCTAAAACGCCGCCCGAAGGGGCGTTTTGAGGCAATCATCTATCTAGAACGTACGTTGCCGCACGTCTCAAGCAGCCTACCCGAATACGCACCCCACCTCCGTAAAGGAAGCTGACGGGGATCGGGCGCACTACCCTACCATGGCGTATTCTGTTTGACCTTGCTCCGAATGGGGTTTACCTAGCCGGGCACGTCACCGCGCCCGCTGGTGGTCTCTTACACCACCCTTTCACCCTTACCGCGGCGAACCGCGGCGGTTTACTTTCTGTGGCACTGGCCTGCGGGTTACCCCGAGTGGATGTTATCCACCATCCTGTGCTGTGGAGCCCGGACTTTCCTCGAAGCACGTGTGCCTCGCGATTGCCCGGACGGCCCGTTTCACCCAACCCATTATACGCACACCCTTGGAGGTAGTTATTTCCCGGGTTCCCTCGCGGGTACACATGGGTACACTAGCGACCTCGCGGGCATATGCAGGAACCTCGCAACTACACTGCGCCTCGTAGCTACACTGCGTCTCGCGGGTACACTGGAGAGATGCTGATTCTTCTTCCCCCATCCGAAGGTAAAACTCCCGCCCCCGCAGGCAACGCGCCCGTATGCTTCGCTGACCTCTCGTTCCCCGAGCTCACTGCCGAGCGTGAGAGCGTCCTGGAGGAGCTGACCGCAGTCAGTTCGGGCCCCGATGCTCTGGCGGAGCTCAAGGTGGGTGCTTCCCTCGAAGCAGAGGTGGAACGCAATACGCGCCTGCTCACCGAACCGGCACAGCCCGCGATCCGCACCTACACGGGTGTGCTCTTTGAGGCACTGGATTATGCGAGCTTCTCCCCCGCCGAACGCGATGCCGCGCACTGGTCGCTGCTGATTTCTTCGGCGCTGTGGGGTATTCTGCGCCCCGAGGACGCGATCCCCGCCTACCGCCTGTCGATGGGCGTGAAGCTGGGGTCGGTGGGTGCGCTCGCCTCCTTCTGGAAAGGTGCGTTGGGTACCGCGCTGGAAGCGACTGCGAGGGACCAGCTGATTCTGGATTGCCGTTCTGCAGCCTACGCGAAGTCGTGGGTGACTCCCCCGTCGCAGACTCTGGCGGTTCGTGTGGAGCGTGTGGCGGCTGATGGGTCGCGTAAGGTCGTCTCACACATGGCGAAGCATTACCGCGGCCTGTTTGCACGCTACCTGATTCAGTCGGGTTTGGCAGCTCGTCCTATTGATGGTTCCACGGCGGGTATTGCCGAATTTTTGGAGGCGGTCAGCGAGGACTGGTCGGTGGAGTGCACCCTGCCGACGGCGCGTAAGGCGGGTGTTTTGACGCTGCTGGTGCATGAGCAGTAGGTTGCCCAACTATTTGTTTCCGCTTATTTTTTGCATCATATTGAAAATTTTTTAACTATTTTTTCTAGTGGCTTAAATCTGTATTACCCCTTGTAAAACCACATTTCCCCACATTTTAGGGGTAGCTTTTGATGAGCAGAGAAGGCGGTTAGTGTCTAGCTATCCGCCTTCTTTTTGCGAGTAAAAATGTTTATAGTGTTAAACGTCTCGCCATTGGTGGCGGGTATTTCACTCACTAACATTCACATTTTCAACTCAACACACATGGAAACACGTCACGCCACGTACGTACAGCAAACGACTAGAGGCTTACCCAACGGTTATTGGTTTGCTAGCGTAGAAGTAACCACTCAGAAACACATCGATGGGACAACGATATGTCTAATTTTTCCTCTCGTCGCGCCCTCATTAAGGGTGCGGCAGCACTAACAGTCGCCGGCGCGTTGGGCGCACACCACGCCGGTGAGCAGGGCGCTCAGGCTGCCACCTTGGACGTTAAGACCACCCCGCTGACGTTCAAGATTACCGAGGCGTCGTTTGATATTAGCGGCTTCAACCTCAGCTACGAGATTACCGGCCTGCAGGCCGTGATTGATAGCGGCCTGTACACCCCGTACATTGAGGTCGGCTACTACACCAAGAAGAAGGGCTTCACCCAGTTCTATTTCTTCTCTCTTGAGCCGAAGAAGCGCATCGAGAATGATGTCTACATTAGGCATCACGTCATTGATCCTGAGATCACCGGTGGCCCGAATGCAGACTATGGTGTTCGCCTGTCTCTTCGTCCGCGCCGTGAGCAGTACACCATTCTGCGCACTCTTGAAGTTCGCCCCAAGATTGACACGGAGTTCGCGTGGGCACCGTTCATTGTGGATATTGATATGGATGGCGAGTACGCTCCCGATATCTACAGGTCATGTAAGGTAAAGGTTCTGCTGCTCGATAAGGAACGTTGCTTCTACCCTAAGCGTGCGGTGACCCGCGGCGACCTGATGGATGCAATCTACCGAGGCGCCCGCTCGCCGAAGGTGAAGCTTCCTGCGCGTTCTCCTTTCCCGGATTTGTCCCCGAAGGATGAGCGTTACCCGGCGTATATTTGGGCGTATCAGAACGGTCTGACTTCCGGCTGGTCTGACGGTAAGATGCACCCGGAGGCGGTGGCTAGCCGCGCTACGATGGCTGCGTTCTTCTACCGTTACTTTATGCTTACCCCCGGTCGTCGTTCTTATTGGTTCCGTCCCACTACCCCGCAGGATATGAAGCCGGGTGCCCCGTTCTACACCGAGTCGGTGTGGCTGCACTCGTCGGTGAATATCGATACGAGCTATCACTATAAGAGCAAGGATTTCCGTCCGACCAAGACTGCTACCCGCGAGGAGCTGGCTCGTGTCCTGTCAATGCTCGACATGCTTGACGCCATCCCCAACAGCCCCTATATCGATGATTAGGATTCGGCAGGTGCCGTGAACCAGGCGGTTGACCCTACACGTTTTAGCTTGGGTTAGTCTCTGAGAACAGTATCTGAAGATAGTGGCTATAGAAGGGGCGGTGAGAGTTTTTCTCTCGCCGCCCCTTTTTGTGTGCCCGTTTTCTGGTACTGGCGCTGCTGGGTGCCGTTTTTAGCGCTGGTGATGCTTCCATTTTTGTCTCTCCATTGTGTGGTCTTTTTGGGGTTTGGGCTTTGTATAAAACATGGGCGTAATTTTTGAATTTTTTGTCTTATAACTCTCATCGGCATGTTTTTCTCGTGTTTTCATTGAATGTTTAAGACGCGGGTTGGTAGGCTGAGATTGCACTTCAGCATGCCGCTGCTACGGGTCCTCTACGATGTGAATTCGTGCGGGTTTGGTGCGGTGGACTGTCACTCATTTATCCTCTCAACTTCTTTTCTCATTCGCCCTCTTTCATGCAGAAAATTCAGATTGGATAATGATGTCCTCCTTCTTTAAGCCTGCTCGTGGCACGCGCCGAAAAGTTGCGGGTGCTTCCCTGGTTTTGGGTTTGTCTCCGCTGCTGGCTTTGACGCCGGTGGCGGCCCAGCCGGCGCCCGCCTCCCCCGCGCAGAACGCCCCCGCGCAGAACGCACCCGTACAGAACGCGCCCGTGCAGGGTGATACGCAGGATGCGTCCCTGCCGACCCTACGCGTGACCAGCGGCTCCCTCGACATTCTCCACGGCGGTACCGTGCACGTGGAAGGTACCGGGCTGTCCCCCGAGTTCTTGGCACACAATGAGCTGCGTAGCCTCACAATTGCCCCGAAGGGCTCTTCAACCTACACCAACCCCTACCAAAAGGTCGATCACCGAGGCCTTGTCTTTGACGCCCCGAAACCGGCTGCTGACGGCAGTTTCAGCGCCGACCTGACGGTTCCGGCAAATAGCCTGCCGGCAAACCTGGAGTACGAGGTCATTCTCACCTACCGCCCTGTAGATGATGCGCACCCTTACGCGTGGAACACTGAGGATCGCGTCCGTGCGGCGCTGCCGGTGGAGTTCAACCTCCCGAAGGCGGCGCTCCCCCTCCATCACTTATGATGTTTCGGCTATTTCTGAGGAGCAGATTGCTTCCGGTCAGCCGATTGAGGTGACGTTGACGGGTACCGGTTTTCAGGATGTCAGCTCTGTAAAATTCACCTTGTCCGAGCATGATGAGCAAGGAAAGGTCACGAACGATAATGTGGCTTCGCTTGGTGAGCTGAAGGCACCGGATACGGAAGAGAATCAGCGCATTTTCAAGGGCCTGATTCCTAACGGCTATTTCCAGAAGAAGATCACGATCCCCGCGGGAGTCCTGAAGTCCGGCAAAGGGTATTACCTAGATGTTTACGGTGTGGAAACCCACGGGTGGAATAAGCTGTCGCGTAAGTTCCCCTTCGTTCCGGTGGGCAATAACCCCGCACACATGGCGTATCAGAATAATTCGTTCAGGAACACCCTGCCGAAGGTATCTGTGTCTTCCCCGAACTTTGATCCCGGTCAGGACCGCGTCTATAAGGTGACTATTTCTAATATTTCACCCGAGGTTGACCTGGGGTACTACCTTGACTCTGTGTCGATTTATAACGCTACCTCTGGTGAGCAGGGATATTTTGCGAGGACTGATGTAGCGAGCCAGTACGATAAGCATGACGAGCTGGTAACCCGCAACGCTGACGGCACTCTGACCGTGGAGGTTGAGTATAAGGTTCACGGTGATTCCTCCTATAGGCCTTCTTCTCGCGGTTCGATGGCTGAAGTGCGTGTGGTGTTCTCGGACTCTAAGTATTCGTACGGTAGCCATAAGTTCACGGTGAGCGCGCAGCTTCCGATGGTCCCTCCTGCCGCTGATGCTGTTGATTGGGAGAACCCGGCGAATGTTAAGTTGAAGGTTGATTCGGGGACCCTCAATATTTCTCAGGGCGGTACGGTGTCGGTGACGACTTCCCCGTTGAGCGCTGAATTCCGTCAGAAGTACGCTTTCTACGAGCTGGCTCTGGTGAAGCACGGATCGGTGTACGTGTATGAGGAGCACCATAGTTATCCGCCTCTCGAGGAGTACGGCGGGATGCTCAAGGACTTGGAGCATCAGGTGCGGGAGAACCCGGACGGTAGCCTCACCTACACGTTTGAGGTTCCCCCGCAGTACCTTGAGGTTGCCAATGGTACGCTCTTCGATGTGGTGATGTCGTACTACCCGTTGGATGATTTTGAGCCGGAACCTTCGAGTAGGTCGAACCGTTTGTATGCCCGCGCCCATATTGATGTGGTTCAGGAAACGCAGCCGACCCGTGGGACCTACACCTTCAGTCAATCCGCTATCGATAACCCGTGGAAGGATACGACGCTGAGGGTTGAGGGACGCCATGTCCTCTCCCAGGCTAGTGAACTGATTTCTAATGAGTCGCCGGTCGTCGCCATCTATGAGGCTGACCCTGCAACGGGAAAGATGGTGGGTAAGCCTGTGTTCACTCAGGAAGTGGACTACACGTACTCCGGGGTTAGCTCCAGGTGGTTCCGCAATAACTACTTCAGCACGGAGCTGAAGATTCCTGCGGGTACGTTGAAGCCGGGCAAGCTCTACTTTATTGGCATGTATGGGGACGGGTTGCCTTCCCCCGGCATGGAAGGTTCTCCGGGTTCCATGCTGAATGATGTTGCTGAGTTCCTTCCGGTACGTTCCCCCAATCAGGAAACCGCGCATCCTGCGTTGCATCTTGGGGCGGTGAGGCTGAACCCGTACGCGCAGACGAACTCGTTTACGGTGCGCGCTACCGAGCTCTATGCGCCGGGTGAAGGATCGTACCGCCTCTCGGTGCAGCATGTTGATGAGCAGGGGCGTTTGACCGGTCAGACGGTGTTCCAGCGGGCGATCCCCTCTGAGCGCATCAAGGATGGCAGGGCGGAACTGAACCTGACGATCGCTCAGCAGCTGAACTATTCGGGTGCGTATCGCTTGGTCTTGGAGAAGGTCACTCCCGGTAAGGATGGTGCCGGCGAGTCGGTGGAGCAGCTTGCTGTCGAGGATATTCCCGTGAATCTGACGCATAAGGATGAGTCGCAGGCGGCTGAACGCTGGTTTGCTGAGCGTCAGATTCTGCCTGATCCTTCGCCGCAGTCCAAGAATAGCAATCTGACGCGCCGCGATGTGACGGTGGCGCTGTACCGCCTGGCGGGTTCCCCGAAGGTTGACCTGCCTGCAACCAGTCCTTATGCGGATGTGGCGACGAGCGACCCGGACTACGCCGCGTACATTTGGGCTCGTCAGAAGGGTATTACCTTCGGCTGGATTGATGGTAAGTTCCACCCGGAGGTGAAGCTTTCGGCCCCGTCGACGGTGGCGTTCCTGTACAGGTATCAGAAGGCGATGGGTCAGGCCATTCCGAAGGCACCGACCTCTGCCTCGTTGCCGCGTAGCTCGTCTGTGCCGGGTAACTTGTCGCTACCGGAGAGCGATAGTGGCTGGCGGCATAAGGCTCTTAAGGGTACCGCTTTCTGGAGTGAGGTTCAGTGGGCTGTTGATCACCGCGTGTGGGGTTACGCCGTGTGGGATTACGGCGTTGACAAGGAACACGTTTATGAGGGCTTTGATTATTCTTACGTTTCCGCTGGTGATTTGGCGTTGATGCTCTACCGCTTGGAGCACGGCGGTAGCCACCTCATGTAGAGCCCGGTCGTGGTGAGGGGTAACCGGTGGGCTGGGATGCTCGACGTAGTTCGACTTTTCAGCCCGCCGGTACCGCCCCTCCTATTCGTTTCTCCAGAACGCTTCTTCTCCCCTGTTGAGGGTTTTCTTTTCACGCTTTATCCGCTCAACTTTTTCACTCACTTCATCTACTCACTCGTTTCAATCACCGTATAAATTTTGTAGATGGGATTATGATGTCTTCATTCTTCGCCCCACGAGGTGCCCCGCGCCACTCCGATACCCCGCGCCACCCGGCGAGCGCCCGCGCGCTCAGCCTGTCGTTGCTGCTGGGTTTGAGCCCGCTTGTCGGCGTCACTCCGGCGGCGCTCGCAACACCGACCCAGGCGGCACCTGAGCAGCAGGCGCAACCGGCCCAGGCGACCCCCGCCTCCCCCGCTGCAGCTTTGAACCAGCGCCAGGCAGAAAACCAGCAGATTCCTGCGGCTCAGGGCGAGCAGACCAGTTCGCTACCGACTCTGCGCGTCACTAGCGGAGCACTAAGAATTTATGCTGGAGGCACGGTGCATGTTGAGGGCACCGGCTTCACTCCCGAGTTCTTGGCGCATCACGAACTGCGTAGCCTCACAATTGCCCCGAAGGGCTCTTCAACCTACACCAACCCCTACCAAAAGGTCGATCACCGAGGCCTTGTCTTTGACGCCCCGAAACCGGCTGCTGACGGCAGTTTCAGCGCCGACCTGACGGTTCCGGCAAATAGCCTGCCGGCAAACCTGGAGTACGAGGTCATTCTCACCTACCGCCCTGTAGATGATGCGCACCCTTACGCGTGGAACACTGAGGATCGCGTCCGTGCGGCGCTGCCGGTGGAGTTCAACCTCCCGAAGGCGGCGCTCCCCTCCATCACTTATGATGTTTCGGCTATTTCTGAGGAGCAGATTGCTTCCGGTCAGCCGATTGAGGTGACGTTGACGGGTACCGGTTTTCAGGATGTCAGCTCTGTAAAATTCACCTTGTCCGAGCATGATGAGCAAGGAAAGGTCACGAACGATAATGTGGCTTCGCTTGGTGAGCTGAAGGCACCGGATACGGAAGAGAATCAGCGCATTTTCAAGGGCCTGATTCCTAACGGCTATTTCCAGAAGAAGATCACGATCCCCGCGGGAGTCTTGAAGTCCGGCAAAGGGTATTACCTAGATGTTTACGGTGTGGAAACCCACGGGTGGAATAAGCTGTCGCGTAAGTTCCCCTTCGTTCCGGTGGGCAATAACCCCGCACACATGGCGTATCAGAATAATTCGTTCAGGAACACCCTGCCGAAGGTATCTGTGTCTTCCCCGAACTTTGATCCCGGTCAGGACCGCGTCTATAAGGTGACTATTTCTAATATTTCACCCGAGGTTGACCTGGGGTACTACATTGACTCTGTGGCGATTTATAACGCTACCTCTGGTGAGTCCAAGCCTTTCGCGGTCAACGATGTAGCGAGCTACTACTATAAGCGTGACGAGCTGGTAACCCGCAATGCTGACGGCACCCGTACGGTAGAAGTCGAATATAAGGTTCAGGATGATGACGGGTTCTACCCCTCTCACGTGGGCTCGACGGCAGAAGTTCGGGTAACGTTCTCGGATTCTGAGTATTTGTACGGTAGCCATAAGTTCACGGTGAGCGCGCAGCTTCCGATGGTGCCTCCTGCCGCTGATACGGTTCGCCCGGTGAACCCCGGAAACGTGCAGCTGAAGGTCGATTCGGGAACCCTCAATATTTCTCAGGGCGGCACGGTGTCGGTGACGACTTCCCCGTTGAGCGCTGAATTCCGTCAGAAGTACACCTTCTACGAGCTGGCTCTGGTGCGACGTGGATCGGTGTACGTGCATGATTGGCGTAATAATAATCCGCCTCTCGACCAGTACGGCGGGTTTCTCAAGGATTTGAAGCATCAGGTGCGTGAGAACCCGGACGGTAGCCTCACCTACACGTTTGAGGTTCCCCCGCAGTACGTTGAGGCGGCGGACGGCGAGCTCTTTGACGTGTTCATGTCGTACTACCCCTCGGATGTAAATGAGCTGGATTTGTTGAGTCCGATATATCGTATTTACATCCGCGCCCATATTGACGTGGTTCAGGATGCGCAGCCTACCCGCGCGACCTACCGTTTCAGCCGGTCTGCGATTGATAACCCGTGGAAGGATACGACGCTGAGGGTTGAGGGTTGGCACGTCCTCTCGCAGGCTAATAACTTCGCGGGGGATGGTGAACAGCCGGTTCTCGCCTTGTATGAGGCTGACCCGGCAACAGGCAAGATGGTGGGTCAGCCCGTGTTCACGCACACGCTGGAGTTCACTAACCAGCAGGATAACTACGGCACGTTCCGTAACAACTACCTCAACACGGAGATGACGATTCCGGCGGGTACGTTGAAGCCGGGCAAACTGTACTTCATGGGCGTGTACGGTGGCGGGGTGCCTTACCCCGGCATGGAAGATTCTCCGGGTTCTATGCTGAATGATGTTGCGGAGTTCCTGCCGGTGCATTCCCCCGATCAGGAGTCTACACGACCCACGCTGCACCTTGGGTCGGTAAGTTTGAGCCCGTACGCGAAGACGAACTCGTTTACGGCACGCGCTACCGGGCTCTCTGCACCGGGTGAAGGATCGTACCGCCTCTCCGTACAGCACGTTGATGAGCAGGGGCGCCTGACCGGTCAGACGGTGTTCCAGCAGGCAATCCCGGCTGACCTCATCAAGGACGGCAGGGTGGAGCTGAATCTGACGATTGATCAGCAGCTGAGCTATTCGGGTGCGTACCGTCTGTTTATGGAGAGGGTCACCCCCGGTAAGGATGGTGCCGGCGAGTCGGTGGAGCAGCTTGCTTTCGAGGATATTCCTCTGAAGCTGACGCGTGAGGGTGAGTTGCAGGCTGCTGAACGCTGGTTTGCTGATCGTGAGATTCTGCCTGGTCCTTCGCCGATGTCCTGGAATAGCAATCTGACGCGCCGCGATGTGACGGTGGCGCTGTACCGTTTGGCTGGTTCCCCGAAGGTTGAGCTACCTGCTTTTAGCCCGTATGCGGATGTGGCATCGAGCGACCCGGACTACGCCGCGTTCATTTGGGCTCGTCAGAAGGGTATTACCTTCGGTTGGGCGGACGGCAAGTTCCACCCGGATGCGCCCCTTTCGACCCCGTCGACGGTGGCTTTCCTGTACAGGTATCAGAAGGCGATGGGTCAGGTCACGCCGAAGGCACCGACCTCTGCCTCGTTGCCCGGTAACTCGTCGCTGCCGGGTAACCAGGATGCGCCTCGGAGTGCTGGCGGTTGGCAGCATAAGGTTCGTCAGGGTAGCGCTTTCTGGCGTGAGGCTCAGTGGGCTGTTGATCACCGCATGTGGGGTTACCGCTTTGACGGGGAATACCCTTATGAGGGCTTTGATAATTCTTCCATTTCCTCTGGTGATTTTGCGTTGATGCTGTACCGCATGGAGCACGGCGGTAGCCACCTCAAGTAGCGCCCGGTCGTGGTGAGTGAGGTAACTGGTGGGCTGGAATGCTCGAGGTAGTTCGACTTTTCAGCCCACCGGTGCCGGCTCGGTTTCCCCTCCCCGGCGACTTCTCTTGCCTGATACCAGGCTTTACGGGGTTTCTTCTCCCCTAGCCTGGCTTTTCAGGCTCTATCCGCTCAACTTCTTCACTCACTTCATCTACTCACTCACTTCAATCACCGTATAAATTTTGTAGATGGGATTATGATGTCTTCATTCTTCGCCCCACGAGGTGCCCCGCACCATTCTGATACCCCGCGCCACCCGGCGAGCACCCGTGTGCTCAGCCTTTCCCTACTGCTGGGTTTGAGCCCGCTTGCCGGTATCACCCCGGCGGCGCTGGCAACACCAGCCCAGGCGGCTCCTGACCAACAGGCGCAACCGGCACAGGTTGCACCCGCTTCCCCCGCCGCAGCTCAAGAAGATGCTGACGAATCCACGTCTTCGCTTCCGGAGGCGGATGATTCTCGCCATCCTGAAATGGAAGGGTTTAAAGTCTCTCCTGAGACTCTCAACATTTCTCGAGGCGGCACCGTAACGCTGACGACGCCTCCGCTCAGTGCTGAATTCCGCCAGAATTACGAATTCTACGAATTTTCTCTGGTTGATCGCGGTTCTTCGTACTTCAAAGCCGCGTATGCCCGCATTGACGGATATGCCTACTTTGGCTACCTCTTTGACCGTGACCCCAACCCGAAGCAGATGGTAGAAAACCCAGACGGGAGCTACACCTTCTTCCTCAATATTGGGCCGTACATTATTGAGGCTAAAGAAGGCACTCTTTTCGACGTCATTCTGACGTACCACAAGAAGGGCCACCGGAAGGATTTTTGGCCGTCCGAATTCCGTTTTGTGGCGCGTGCACCTATTAATGTTGTGCAGGACCCTAAGCCGACTGAGACGACGTACATTTTCAGTGTGCCCGCGATTGATGACCCGTGGAAGGATACGACTCTGACGCTTGAGGGGTTCCATATTACTACGAGCGGTAGTCGAGAGGGCAAGGACGGTCCGGCGCTTCTGGCCTTTTATGAAGTCGACCCGAAGACCGGAAAGATTGTAGGCGAACCCGAATTCACCACTCGGATTCCGTACCCGGCTTCCCGTAGTGGAGAGCGCGTTTATTTCCTGAATGAGCATTTTAAGACGTCTATTACGATTCCTGGGGGCACGCTTAAGCCGGGTAAGGTCTATAAGATTGGTTTCTACGGTAAAGACCGTCCGGAGGATGAGAAGTACCCCGGTGAGTTGCTGAATGATGTTGCAGATTTCATTCCGGTACGTTCGCTTAATAAGGAATCGGCGAGCCCTGAGATGTTTCTGAAGGCTACGACGGTGAGCCCCTATGATGAGGAAATATCCTTCAGGTGCGCGCCGTCGGTTTGAAGAAGCAGCCTGGGGTCTCTTACCGTTTCTCGGTGCAATATGTTGACGCGCAGGGACTTCTGGCCGGTCAGAAAACGCTGGTGCAGGAGATTGCTGCTGAGAACATCCATGACGGCACGGTGGATGAGAAGCTGAACGTCCCCGGTGCGCCGCTGAATTATGACGGCTCGTACAGGCTCTTCTTGGAAAAGGTGACTGCCGGCAAGGACGGTACGGTTGAGTCGGTTGAGCAGCTTACTTCGAAGGATCTACAGCTACAGTTTACGAAGAATAAGGAGGTCAACGCCGCCTGGGCATGGTTTAAGCGCCGTCAGGTTCTTCCTGAGTTTTCTTCTTTGAGTGAGGGACGCGATATGACGCGCCGCGATGTGACGGTGGCGCTGTACCGTCTTGCGGGTTCGCCGAAGGTGGAGCTTCCGGCGACGAGTCCTTATGGAGATATCGCTCCGGATGATCCGGACTACGCCGCGTATATTTGGGCTCGTCAGAAGGGCATTACGTTCGGTTGGGCGGATGGGAATTTCCACCCGGAGATGAACATGCACAATTATTCGACGGCGGCGTTCCTGTATAGGTATCAGCGTTCGCGCGGTATGGTGTCTCCCGGCTTGCCGACTGCCGCACCGCAGTCTCGTAACGGTAGCCTGCCGGGGTCGGATGAATCTGAGGTGAGCGCTAACCCATGGGTTCTGGATTTGGAGGAGGGTAGCGCTTTCTGGCGTGAATCTCGGTGGGCTGTTCAGCAACGCATTTGGGGCTACACCGGGGATTGGGAACACGAACGCTTTTTCATGGAGACAACATCCGTCTATGACTTGGCGTTGATGCTGTACCGCATGGAGCACGGCGGTAGCCACCTCAAGTAGCACCCGGTCGTGGTGAGGGGTACCCTGTGGGCTGGAATGTTCGGATTAGTTCGACTTTTCAGCCCGCCGGTGCAGCCTCTTTCCCCCCTCCCGAGCGACTTCTCTTGCCTGATACCAGGCTTTACGGGGCTTCTTCTACCCTAGCCTTGGCTTTTCAGACTATATCCACTCGACTTTTTCACTTGCTTCATCTACTCACTCGCTTCATTCACCGTACAGTTTTTTGTAGATGGGATTATGATGTCTTCATTCTTCACACCACGAGGCGCCCCGCGCCACCCGGCGAGCGCCCGCGCGCTCAGCCTGTCGTTGCTGCTGGGTTTGAGCCCGCTTGCCGGTATCACCCCGGCGGCGCTGGCAACACCGACTCAGACGGCATCTGACCAGCCAACTCAGGTTGCACCCGCTCAGGCAGACCCGAAACAGGCGACCCCCGCCTCCCCCGCCGCAGCTTTGGTTCAGGAGCAAGCAGACAAACAGCAGATTCCTGCGGCTCAAGGCGAGCAGACCAATTCGCTACCGACTCTGCGCGTCACTAGCGGAGCACTAAGAATTTATGCTGGAGGCACGGTGCATGTTGAGGGCACCGGCTTCACTCCCGAATTCTTGGCACACAATGAGCTACGTAGCCTCATTATTGCGCCCAAGGGTTCCTCTACCTACGTGGGTCCTCACCAAGAGCCAACATACCAGGGACCGCGTTTTGACGTTCCAACGCCTGCCGCAGACGGGACTTTCAGCGCCGACTTGGAAGTATCCTCCAACGACATCCCTGCGGGCATGGAGTACGAAGTTATTTTGACCTACCGCCCGCTAGATGACGCACACCCCTATCAGTGGAATACTGAGGACCGTATTCGTACGGTGCTCCCTGTAACAAATGATTTTCCGGCATCTGTTCTGCCTTCTATTACCTATGATGTGGATTCTATTTCTGAGGAGCAGATTAATTCCGGAAAACCAATTGAAATCAATATGACGGGTTCGGGTTTTGACGGGATGAATAAGCTAAGTTTTACTCTCGTTGAATACGACCCGACTGCAAATGTTACCCATAAATATCTCAAGGAGCTGGGGTCTTTTGACCCTTCAGATTCTCCGTACTTTAAGCGCGTTTTTCATGGCCTAATTCCTAACGGTCATTTTCAGCATAAAATTACAATTCCTGCCGGTCTTTTGAAATCAGGCAAGGGTTATTATCTGTCGGTACAGGGAGATTCTCCTTCAGGCCCGATTGCTATGAGGCGTGCCTTCCCCTTCGTTCCTGTGGGCAAGAGCCCCATGAAAATGCCTTACCAGAGCAATACGTACCGCAATACTCTTCCGAAGGTTTCATTGTCTCCTCAGACGGTTGACCCGTACCATGAGGGGAAATATAAAGTCACTATTTCTAATATTTCCCCGGAAGTTGATTTGGGATACTATATTGGATCGATTAGTGTTTATAGTAAAACCGCTCAAAAAACTATTGCCAACCTCAGCGTTAATAGTGACCATTACTATGAACGTGACAAAATTGTGGTCCGTAACCCCGACGGCACTCAAACCGTAGAACTTGAAATTAATGCGGAGGATATTAAAGAGCTACGGGGCGTGTATTTGGGTTCCGAAGCGGAGCTGAGGGTCTATTTCTCAGATAATCCTTACTACGGTTCAGAGAACCATAATTTTACGGTTGCTGCACCAGTTCGGCTGGCGGATTCCCCTACCCCGTTGACCCCTCCCACCCCTGCGGAGGATAAGAAACCTGACAACCCGGTTGGCATGAAGCTCACCTCGGGCACCCTCAATATTTCTGAGGGCGGCACTGTCTCTGTGACGACTGCACCGCTGAGTGCCGAGTTCCGCGCGAAGTACACGTTCTATGAGTTCGGCATTGTGGAGCGCGGTCAGAATTACTTCTGGTCACGTTACGGCGATCCCCTTCCTGAAGCACAGTACGGCAGCAAGGTTGCCAGCCTCCGTGCTGAGGGTAAGGCACACGATAATCCTGATGGGAGCGTCACGTTCACTCTTGATATCCCGAAGCAGTGGATGATGGTTCCTGAGGGTACTCTCTTCGATGTGGTGCTGACTTACTACCCGTCCAATCAGTCGGAGCCGGACCCCTATTCTCCGTATGATGATCCCCGTAGTACGGCACGAATTCCCTTGCCCACGGTGCGCGACCCTGAGCCTGATCAGCCGACGTACCGCTACAGCATTTCAGCGGTTGATAAGCCGTGGCAAGATACGACTCTGACGGTTGAGGGCTACCATATTCTTCCCCCGAACATCGTAGGCGGGTACGACAGCCAGGCGTACGTCACTCTGTATGAGGCAGACCCGGCTACGGGAAAGATTATGGGACACCCTGTTTTCTCCCATGTTGTTCCGTTGACGGGCAACTGCTTGCATCACTGTACGGGTTTCCGCAATAACTATTTCGGCACGAAGATGACGATTCCGGCGGGTACGTTGAAGCCGGGCAGGCTCTACATGATTGGCATCTACGGTTCTAATCTTCCTCACCCGGGCGAGGAGGACTATAACGGCAGCTTGCTGACCAGTGTTGCGCAGTTCCTTCCGGTGCGGTCTGGGCAGCCGAGCGATAACCAGCCGGATCCTGACCAGCCTGTAGCGCGGCCGGATTTGTACATTCCGTATAAGCGCATCAACCCGTATCAGGAGATGAATACTCTCACCGCGCGTGTCTCAAATCTTCCGAAGCTTACCGAGGGCTATTACCGTTTCTCGGTTCAGGCAACGGATGATTTTGGCGAGCTGACCGGTGAGAAGGCTTTGGAACAGGTTATTCCCGTTGAGCGCATCCACGATGGTGCCGCGGAGGAGAAGCTGAATATTCCCGGTAGCGCTCTGAATTATGAGGGGTCTTACAGGGTTGTTCTGGAGAAGGTAATCCCTGGCAAGGATGGCACCGCGGATGCGGTCGAGCCGGTGGCTTCTGAGAATCTTGATCTCTTGGCGAATACTACGGAGGAGCAGAAGGCGGCTCTTGAATGGGTTAAGCAGCAGGCTCTTCTGGACGAGAGTAAGACCGTTTTGAGTCGCCGCGATGTGACGGTGGCGCTGTACCGTATGGCGGGTGCGCCTCATGTTGAGCTGCCTGCAACCAGTCCTTATGCGGATGTGGCGCCGAGCGACCCGGACTACGCCGCGTACATTTGGGCTCGTCAGAAGGGCATTACGTTCGGCTGGGCGGACGGCAAGTTCCACCCGGAGGCAAACCTTTCGGCACGTTCTACGTTGGCGTTCTTGTACAGGTACCAGCGGATGATCGCGCCGGCTCCTGCGCCGGAGTCGAGCAGTTTGCCGTCTTCGTCTGTGCCCAAGAACAGTAGCGTGCCGGGTGATTCTCCGGTCCGGGTTTCGCGTTCGCATTGGTCCGATTATGAGCGTACGGATACTGCATTCTGGCGGGAGTCGCTGTGGGCTACTCAGCAGTTCATCTGGGGTTATACGGATTATGATCGCCGCTACGCTGAGGATTTCAGTTCGGATACTGTTTCTTCTTCGGAGTTCTCGGTCATGCTGTACCGCATGGCGCACGGCGGCAGTCGTCTTGGTTAGTTTCGGTGCGTGAGGGGGCTGGCGGGCTGTGTTCTTCGAGTCGTTGTGCCGCAGGCTCAACAGCTAGATCAGTCCCGTCCCTAGCATCCTTTACAGGCACCGGTGAGGGGAATCGGGAGTGTTACCCGATGGGAATCTTCCCGTGAGTAGCGCCCCGGTTTCCCGGCCCTTGATTTACTCAACCTTTTTCACTCGCTTCACCTATTCACGCTTCACCTGTTCATTCGCTTCACTCACCGTACAGTTTTTTGTAGAAGGGATAATGATGTCTTCATTCTTCACACCACGAGGCACCCGGTGCCGCTCCACTGCCCCGCGCCGTTCAGCTACCCAGCATCACCCGGCGAGCACCCGCGCGCTCAGCCTGTCGTTGCTGCTGGGTTTGAGCCCGCTTGCCGGTATCACCCCGGCGGCACTCGCAACACCGACCCAGACAGCACCTGAGCATCAGGCACAACCGGCACAGGCGACCCCCGCCTCCCCCGCTGCAGCTTTGAACCAGCGCCAGACAGAAAACCAGCAAATTCCTGCAGCTCAGGGCGAGCAGACCAATTCGCTACCGACTCTGCGCGTCGCTAGCGGAGCACTAAGAATTTATGCCGGAGGCACGGTGCATGTTGAGGGCACCGGCTTCACTCCCGAATTCTTGGCACACAATGAGCTACGTAGCCTCATTATTGCGCCCAAGGGTTCCTCTACCTATGTCGGTCCTTACCAGGAGCCCACATACCAGGGGCCGCGCTTTGATGTTCCGAGGCTTTCAGCAGACGGAACTTTCAACGCCGACTTGGAAGTATCCTCCAACGGCATCCCTGCGGGCATGGAGTACGAAGTTATTTGACCTACCGCCCGCTGGATGACGCACACCCCTATCAGTGGAGCACTGAAGACCGTATTCGCACAGCACTCGCCGTGACGAGTAATTTCCCGCAGTCTGTTTTGCCTTCTATTACCTATGATGTGGATTCTATTTCTGAGGAGCAGATTAATTCCGGAAAACCGATTGAAATCAATATGACGGGTTCGGGTTTTGACGGGATGAATAAGCTAAGTTTTACTCTTGTGGAAATCGACCCGAATGATCCTGAAAGTTATCATCGTTATTCAGATTTCGAGGATTTAGTTCCTGCAGATTCTCCGTACTTGAAGCGGGTTTTTCATGGTCTGATTCCTAACGGTCATTTTCAGCGTAAGATTACGATTCCTGCCGGTTTTTTAAAGCCTGGTAAGGGGTATTATCTGAGCGTGGTTGGATCTTATCCCTCTGGGGTTGATTCTTCTCCCTTCGGCATTAACGCTATATCGCGCGATTTCCCCTTCATTCCTGTGGGTAAGAACCCCGCGAAAATGCCTTACCAGAGCAATACGTACCGCAATACCCTTCCGAAGGTTTCACTGTCTCCTCAGACGGTTGACCCGCACCATGAGGGGAAATATAAAGTTACTATTTCTAACATTTCCCCGGAAGTTGATTTGGGGTATTACGTCAAATCCGTCGACATTTATAGTAAAACCGCTCGAAAGACTATCGTCGGAATTACTGACATTCCTTACTTTGATTATGACATTATTGTTGTCCGTAACCCTGACGGTACCCGCACCGTAGAACTTGAAATTGACTCTGCAGTCATCAAGGAGTTGCAGAATGTGTACCTTGGTTCTGAGGCAGAGCTGAGGGTAGCTTTCTCAGATTCTCTTTATCAGAAGGGTAATCACATTTTTACGGTCACTGCGTCCGTGCAGCTGGCTGCTCCTCCGACCCCGATAAATCCTCCCGCATCTGATGAAGTGCGTTTGAGTGTCACTTCAGGTACCCTCAATATTTCTGAGGGCGGCACTGTCTCTGTGACGACTGCACCGCTGAGTGCTGAGTTCCGCAAGAAGTACACGCTCTTCGAGTTCGGCATTGTGGAGCGAGGGAAGGACTACGAGTGGTCAAGCTACGGCAGTAAGCTACCTGAAGCCCAGTACGGTAAGAGAGTCGCTACCCTTCGAAATCAGGGGAAGGTTCATGAAAACCCTGATGGAAGCATTACATTCACCTTTGATGTTCGCAAGCAAATCTTTGATGTACCCGAGGGCACTCTCTTCGATGTCGTGTTGACGTTCTACCCGTCTGATGAAGCTGAGCCGGATTTGCGTTGGGAGTCGACAGACCGCCGTCTTACGGCACGAGCTTCTCTGCCGGTAGTGCGTGACCCTGAGCCGGTTCAGCCGACGTACCGTTACAGTCTCTCTGCAATTGACAAGCCGTGGCAGGATACGACTCTGACGGTTGAGGGCTACCATATCCTCGATCCTCATGCGGTAGGCGGTCATGAATCGGTTGCATACCTCACCCTCTACGAGGCTGACCCGGCCACCGGAAAGATTATGGGACGCCCTGTTTTCTCCGACATCATTCCGCTGACAGAGTGCGGACAACTTTGCGGCGGATTCCATAATCGTTACTTCAGCACGGAGATGACAATTCCGGCGGGTACGTTGAAGCCGGGCAGGCTCTACATGATTGGCATCTACGGTTCTAATCTGCCTCGTCCTGGCGAAGAGGGAGTACAGCGGTAGCCTACTGACCAGTGTCGCTGAGTTCCTTCCTGTGCGGTCTACGCAGCCTAACCCTGACCAGCCTGTAGCGCGTCCGGACTTGTACATTCTGAATAAGCGCATCAGCCCGTACCAGGAGATGAATACCCTCACCGCACGAGTCTCGAATCTTCCGAAGCTTACCGATGGTCATTACCGTTTCTCGGTTCAGGCAACGGATGATTCTGGCAAGCCAACCGGCGAGAAGGCCCTGGAACAGGTCATTCCTGCTGAGCACCTTCTGAGTGGTTCTACGGATGAGAAGCTGAATATTCCCGGTAGCTCTCTGAATTATGAGGGGTCTTACAGGGTTGTTCTGGAGAAGGTAACCCCCGGCAAGAACGGTGCCGCAGATACGGTCGAGCAGGTCACTTCTGAGGACCTTGAGCTCTTTGTAAGCTACACTGCGGAGCGGGAAGCGGCTGTTGAGTGGGTTAAGCAGCAGGTTCTTCTGGATGAACATAAGGCTGTGCTGAGTCGCCGCGATGTCACGGTGGCGCTGTACCGTCTTGCGGGTGCACCTCATGTTGAGCTGCCTGCAACCAGTCCTTATGCGGATGTAACCCCGGACGATCCGGACTACGCCGCGTACATTTGGGCTCGTCAGAAGGGTATTACCTTCGGTTGGGTCGATGGTAAGTTCCACCCGGAAGCGAACCTTTCGATTGCCTCGACGGTGGCATTCCTGTACAGGTACCAACGAGCGCTAACCCCTGCGTCTTCGCCGGAGTCGAGCAGTTTGCCGTCTTCGTCTGTACCGAAGAGCGATACGTCAGATAGCAGTAATGTACCGGAGGAGTCTCCCACACGGGATTCACGTTCGCGGGTGCACTGGCCCGAGTATGAGCGTATGGACACTGCGTTCTGGAGGGAATCGCTGTGGGCTACCCAGCAGATTATCTGGGGATACGCAGAATATTATCGAGGCCACGGTGAGAATTTCAGCTTGGATACTGTTTCCTCTTGGGAGTTCTCACTGATGCTCTACCGCATGACGCACGGCGGCAGTCGTCTCAAGTAGTTACCCTGAAGTAGTTATTTGAGAGTCGCCTCCCGCGGCCACGCAGCCTGATACTGTGTTGCTTTACAATCGGTGATGGCGGGCTGAAATTTTCGGGCTGATTCGCCCGGCTTTTCAGCCCGCCAGCACTTTCGCTAAGACGCACTGTGCACCCCCTTTTCTACTCAACTTTTCGTTCCTTTTCACCGTTCATTTCTCCCCTTCCACTCAACGTTTTCCCTCACTCACTTCAATCACCGTGCAGAAAACCACTGTGCAAAAAAACCACCGTGTAAAGCCGCGGTATAGAAAGCACAGTGCAGAACATTAGATGGGATAACCGTGTCTTCTTTCTTCCGACCAACCACAACTCAGGGTGCTAAAACGCCCGCCATAAAAGCCCCTACCCAAAATGCCCACACTCTAAAGACTCAGGGCAAGAAGGCAATCAGCCTCTCCCTGTTGCTGGGCTTGACCCCGGCTCTGGCGGTCACCCCTGCTGTGCATGCTGATGCGGCACAGGCAAAACCCGCACAGGTGGAGCCTGCTCAAGCGAATCCGGCGAGCACCGCCTCCCCTGCCGCATCGTTGCAGGCAACCCCCGTAGCTGCCGCCCCCGGTGTCTCAGGTACAGGTGCCGCAGCCGCTGGCGTCAGCGATGCCGACAAGATTGATTTGAAGGTCACCACCGGCACTCTCAATATTTCTCAGGGTGGCACGGTGTCCGTGACGACTTCCCCGTTGACCCCCGAGTTCCGTAAGAAGTACAAGCTCTTCCAGTTCGGTCTCGTGAACCGTGGTACCGGTTACGAGTGGTCCCGTACCGGCGAGGCAACCCAGAATCCCCCTGTACAGCGGCAGGGTCGATCATCTTCGAGAAGACGGTATCGTCCACGACAACCCGGACGGGAGCCTCACCTTCACCTTTGAGGTCAAGAAGCAGACCATCCGGGCCACCCCTTCGCCTGCCCTTGACGTGGTGCTGACCTACTACCCGGCGGGCGAGCGCGAGCCGAACGCCGATGAGTATGAGGACCCCCGCCTTACTGCCCGTACTCCGCTCAGCCTGACTCAGGACCCTGAGCCGGATCGTACTACTTACGTGTACAGCATGCCGGCGATTGATAATCCCTGGGTTGATACGCAGCTGAAGATTGAGGGCTACCATATTCTCTCTAAGCAGCTTGTTGAGCCGGGGAGCGCCCCGGCGTATCTGATGCTGTATGAGGTTGACCCCGCCACGGGGTTGATGGTGGGCAAGCCCGTTTTCACGCATGCAGTTCGTTATACGGATTGCGGTGAATACTATTGCTGGAGCTTCCTCAACAACTATTTCTCTGCTGATGTGACAATTCCTGCGGGCACTTTGCAGCCGGGTAAGTCGTACATGATTGGTGTCTACAGCGGCCTCTTCCCGAATCCGGATGAGGAGAAGGTACCCGGTAGCCTTTTGACGGATGTTGCCCCGTTTATTCCGGTGCGCTCGCCCAACTCGAACACCGAGGTGAAGGATGCCGCCCCGGTTCTGCGCGTTGAGCCGCAGCAGATGGACCAATATCGTTCTGATTCACCGCAAGTGAGCCCCTATTGGGAGAAGAACACGTTGCAGGTGCGTGCCGTGAATCTGCCGAAGCTCACTGAGGGCCATTACCGCTTCTCGCTACAGGCTACGGATGCTTCTGGCAATCTGACCGGTCAGAAGGCGCTGGAGCAGGATATTGCGGCTGACCGCATCCAGAGCGGTTACACGGAGGCAACGCTCACTATTCCCGGTGAGGCGCTGAATTATCAGGGCGGTTACAAGCTGGTTGTGGAGAAGGTTCTTCCCGGTCAGGGTGGTGCCGCGGATTCTGTGCAGCAGGTTGTTTCTACTGACCTTGGTTTGGTGGTGAACGCGTTTGAGGAGCGTGAGGCTGCGAAGAGGTGGTACAAGGCTCAGCAGCTTCCCAAGTCAGATTCCTATTCTTCTGAGAATTTGACGCGCCGTGATCTGACGGTGGCTCTCTATATGTTGGCGGGTTCCCCGAAGGTTGAGCTTCCGGCAACCAGCCCGTATCCGGATGTTCAGCCCAACGACCCGGACTACGCCGCATATATTTGGGCTCGACAGAAGGGCATTACGTTCGGTTGGATTGATGGTAATTTCCACCCGGATGCGAAGGTTTACGATTCTTCGGCGGTGGCGTTCCTGTATAGATATCAGAGGGCGCAGGGTAAGGTTCCTGCGGCGAAACCTCGTCCTGTTTCTTCGGCGTTAAAGAAGAGTAGCCTGCCGGGTGGTTCTTCTGAACGTGGGTGGAATACTGTTCTCGGCTGGCATTACTCGTTCCATAAGGAGTCCCAGTGGGCGATTGATCAGCACATTTGGGGTTATATCAGCGAACAGTCTACCTATGAGGCGTATGGGCAGTCGTTTATTGGGCACACGGAACTCGCTACGATGCTGTACCGCATGGAGCACGGCGGCAGCCGTCTCACATAGTGTCTCGCCGTGGCGTTAGCTATTTTGGTTGGCTTTCGTCAAATAGGCGACTTTATGGCTCTGTTTATGTGCCACTTTTATTGTGGGTGACTTTTATGTTGCCTTGCCCACCGCATTGTGAATATTCTCAACCTGCAGAGGTTGCATAGGTGCGAATTTTTCGAATGCGGTGGGTTTTTTGTGCTTTCTTTTTTGTACAGTGACCAGCGTTTGTGCTTATCAGCACACTATTTAGGCATATTTTCCACGTCATGCACATACTTTTTAAAGCTATACTTCACCTTAAGACATGCAATAAAACACACAGACATTTTTCGCGCTGATGACCTTTCAGGTTCCGGCATGTCTTAACTATTTGCTACGGTGTTTATGCGCACCACACTCGATGCGTGACACCGATAAAAACTGATTGGATAACAATGTCCTCACTTCCCAACCACATGCGCTTTGCGCTACCCAAAAACATGGCTAAGAGCGGCTGTGCCATCACCCTGGCTGGCGCCATGCTCTTGCCCCTCTCCCCCGCGTTTGCCGCACCTGCTACTCCGGTAGCAGCCCCGGCTGTTGCACAGGGTGAAGTTCAGGGTGCTCAGCGTCTGCAGGTTACCTCCGGCACTTTTGATATTCTCAAGGGCGGCAACGTGACGGTTAGCGGCTCCGGTTTCTCCAAGGACTTCGTTAAGGGCAAGTCGTTCCGCCTGTACGTTGTTCCGAAGGGTGAAAGCGTTGCTTTCCCGCCGCACCACCCGCGTGATTACCCCTTCTATGTTCAGGATGTTCCCGCCTCCGCCTTTGCGGCTGACGGCACCGTGAACCTGACCGCTTCTATCGGCGCTAACTATCTGGAGGCCAATGGCTCGTCCTTCGATGTTGTGCTCGGTTACCGCGATGACGCTGAAGACGGCTGGATTCCTGCGGATGAGGTTCGTACTGAACTGAAGGTTGCGGATGTTCCCGCCGTTGATTCCCCAACCCTGTCGTACAGCGCTTCGTCGGTGAATGCTTCTGAGAACGCTAAGGTCACTGTGAACGGTGCTGGTTTCCAGAACATTTCGTACAACGGTAGCGAGTCGCTGATTGTTGCGGTTCGTGCGGTTGATCCGGCGACCGGTAAGGCGACCGGCCCTGCGCTGGCTCAGTCGGAGGCTAAGTTCACCTCCTACTCTGCTTTCTTTGGTCAGTACATGGGTTACACCAACGGCCGTTTCTCGACTGTTCTGGACATCCCGGCGGGCACCCTGAAGTCCGGCAACTCCTATGTTGTGCAGACTTTCGAGTTCAACGTTCCGGAAGATAACGATGAGGCGAACAGCCAGGCGCTGAGCACTCAGGCGTTTGTTCCGGTGAACGGCGAGAACGTTAAGAAGGAGTCTCCTTCGGTTTCTTTGAGCACTGACAAGGTGGATTTGAGCTCTTCGACCACTATCCGTGTGAAGGGTAAGGACTTCAATGTTCCGGCTGGCGCTACCGTGAACGTTCTGTTCTCTGAGGCTGAGGCTGACGGCAACCCGACCGGTGAGGCTCTGGATAGCATCACTCTGAACGCTGACCGTGTGGCGACCGGCGCGTTTGAGACGACCGTTAACGTTGACGGCACCAAGCTGGATGAGGATAGCCACTACGCTATTTGTAACCATCAACTACGCCGATGGTCAGCGTGAGCGCATCGCGGCTGATTACCTGACCCTGACCGGTGAGTCTGCGAACAAGAAGGCTCGTGAGCGTTTCGCTGATGTTCCGGTTGCTCACGCGAACCACAAGGCTGTTCTGTGGGCTGCTGATCAGAAGCTGATTGATTCTCGCGAGAAGGATTGGTTCGGCGTTAATGATGATGCGACCCGCGGCGAGCTGACTGTTGCACTGTACCGTATGGCTGGTTCCCCGAAGGTTGATCTTGCCGGCTACTAGCCCGTACCCGGATGTGAAGGCCGATGACCCGAACTACGCTGCGTACATTTGGGCTCGTCAGAAGGGTATTACTTTCGGCTGGTCTGATGGTAAGTTCCACGCGAATGCGTCTGTGTCTAACGCTACTGTTGCGGCGTTCCTGTACCGTTTTGATGGTAAGAAGTCGGTTGCTGCGACTGAGCGCCGTACACCGATGTAAAGGTCGGCTCTGCGTTCTACCGTGAGATTACTTGGGCTAAGCAGCAGAAGCTGCAGGTTTTCCCGGGCTCTGAGTACCACCCGTCTGCGCTGGTGAGCCGTGGTGAGCTGGCTGGTTTCTTGATGAACTACAAGGTCCGCTAGGGTTTTGCTAGTTCACTGGGTTTAGCTTCTAGGTTCTAGAGATTATGCCGGGCTGGCGGCGATGAAACGTTGGTTTTATCCCGCCGGCCCGGCTTTCTGTATCTCCTGCAGGGCGTTTATGAGGTGCCTGCAAGGTATCTGTAGGGGCGCGTGCGGGACTGTCGCCCGGTGCTGTTCCGCGGTTTTTCGAGGTATTTTTGCCGGCTAACACGCTAATGTGGGCTGTACCGCATGTGGGGCGCGCCTCATGCGGTACCCGCTATTGGGCGGATTTTTGGGGTGCTCTACTCCCCTTTTTTAAGAATGTTCTGTGGAGTGTAAATTAATATTTTTCAAGCTGTGGTTTATGCTTAGGACTGTTGCGCCCCCTTGGTGCGCGCCCTTATCCGGCTGGGTGCGTAGAACTAGAGGGAGCCCATCACACACCGACACATCAACCACATTGAGGATTTATGTCCCAGGATTTTAAGCAGTCGACTGATACTGCCCATAATTCTTCTGCACCTCTGCTGGCACCGGAGGGCACCCCCGAGGCTTCTTCTCAGGCTGAGTCGAAGAAGCGTAAGCGCCGCCGTATTGAGCTGGCTGTTGGCGCTGTGGCGCTGGCGGGTGTTTTGTATCTGCCGTTCTCACCTCTTTTCTCTTTTTATGATCCGTCGGAGGCGCGTCTTTCTTCGGCGGATACTGCTGCGCCGGCGACCGCTTCGGCGACTTCTACTTCTGCTCTGGTGTCGAGTTCTTCGACCCAGGGCCCGAAGATTCTGCGTCCGTCCGTGACCGCGCCGGATGCGAACACTATTTTTGCTGATGCCCCTGAGGATTCTGCGTACTATGCGGGTATCCGTTGGGCTGTTCGCACCCAGACGATGGAGCCGGTTTCTGAGGACCATTTTGGTGCTGAGGATCCGGTGACTCGTGGCGAGTTGATCACCATGTTCTATAAGCTGGCGGGTTCGCCGGCGGTGACCCATCCGGAGCATTCGCCGTATGCGGATGTTGATGAATCTGACCCGAACTATGATGCGTACCTGTGGGCGCGTCAGGAGCGTATTACGTCCGGTTGGGTTGATGGTAAGTTCCATGCGGAGGCGCGCTTGTCGAATGCTTCCGCTGCGGCGCTTCTGTACCGTGCTGATGGTGCGCAGAAGATTCAGATGTCGGGTACTTCCCCGTTTAGCGATGTTTCGTCTGCGACTCCGTTCTACCGTCAGATTGTGTGGGCGTCTCGCCGTGGTGTGTCGACGGTGTCTGAGGGTAATGCTTTTGAGCCGACGGCTCAGACCTCTCGTGGTCGTGTTGCGATGATGATGTACCTATACTTCCGCACTTCGTAGTTTTTACACTTCGTATTTTTGACGCTTTGCTTTAGCGTTTGGTTAGTGTGTTTGGCGGCCCTGTGCTCCTTGTTGGGAGTGCGGGGCCGCTCGTATTTTGAGGACTGTGCGCGGGGCTGTCTGGGGGTTGGGGCCACCTGGGTTTTGGGTTTCCTGTGCGCGGCATCATGCACGCAGTGAAATATTTCGGAAGGTTCAAGTTTTTCTTGAGTAACGTACCAATTTCTACTTGAAGGTTTGTTAGGGTGAGAGTGTTTCCTGAACCGATGGGGACACTCAACCACTTCTCATTGGGTTGGCGCAGATTCGACGGATATTTCTCATTCCTATTTAGAACCTGCATCGGCGCAATGGACATGACCGATAAGGAATGTTTATGTCCGCTCTTCCGAACTCTAAGTCTTCACTCCTGTATGCAACTCGCAGCTGCAGTGCACTGGCGCTGGCGGGTGCGATTATTCTGCCGGTGACTCCGGCGCTTGCCCAGAATGCTACTGCAGATATTCCTACAGCGGCTGGTTCTCTGCCGGGTGATCGCGTCCGTGAGAATCCCGCTGATACTTCTGATGAGTTCTATCCTCACTTGAGCTACAACGCGTTGAAGAATACTGATAAGGATCAGGTTCTGGACTTCTGGGGTTGGGGGTTTGAGGGTAATTTTAACTCCCCGAAGGGTGTTCAGGTTGTTGTGCGAGAGGTGGGTTTGAACTCCCCAGTTCTGGCGGTTAGCGACATCGTTGAATATAACCACGAGAATCTGGCTTTCGCTTACCAGAGCGGCTACATCCACGGTACGGCGAAGATTCCGGCAAACACCCTGGATAAAGAAAAAGATTATGTTATCGAGGTGTGGGGTAACAACGGCTACGAGGGCGACGAGTTTATTACCCCCGTCGTGGGTCAGGCACCCGAGGGCCGCGGTACCCTGCTTGCTACCCAGGAGCTGGATTTCGAAGGCTCTGACGGCACGACAGCTGCGGATATTCCGGGTAAGACCCCGCAAAAGGTTACGTTCAGGTACCGGTACGACGGCGAGGATCCGTATCTGTACACCGCTGAGGGCGGCACCATCCACGTGAAGGGTTGGGGCTACACCAAGGAGTGGCGTGAGAAGCACGGCAAAGTAGTGTTTTATATTGCTACTTCTCGGGGTGTTCCTGACGACGGTGATTTCCTGCCTGCTAAGGATGTGTTGCTCCGTTTTGAGGAGGGTAAGGATTTCACCATTGCTGAAAACGGCACCCTGAATGCTCAGTTGAGGGTCAAGCCCGGTGAGCTGCAGAACTACTACGAGCCTCGCGTCCCCTTCCCCGGTGCTCCGAGTTACGAGAAGCGTTACGAGGTGAATTATGAGATTGGCATGTTTACCGAGAAACAGGGTCAGCCCCCGCTGACCCTTGATGATCTGCGGGCTGGCAAGAACGTGCTGTTTCATAGTGCGCTGTACACTCAGGCGTTCCGACCCAGCCCGTTTGCTCCCAAGGTGGAGTACAAGGCTCTGGGTGATACTACCGCTGATCAGAACATTTACTTCTTGGGTACCGGCTTCTACGGCCAGTTTAACTTCTCCAGGGGTGTTCAGTATGTGATTCGTGAGAAGGGCTCAAACACCCCGGTTCTGGGGACGAGCGACATTTTTGAATATAACCACCCTAGCCATATTTCTGAGTTCAAGAACGGCAAGGTACGCGGCGTCGTGAAGGTTCCGGCGAATACTCTGGATCCGGCGAAAAAGTACGTGGTGGAGGTTTGGACTAACAACGGCTACAAGAACGGCGAGAATGCCGGTCCTGTGGTGGGCAAGGCACCTGAGGGTCGCAGTGAGCTGTTGGCTTCTCAGGACCTGAACTTCAAGGGGTCTGACGCTGATGAGGGTAAGCAGCCCAGCCTGACTGATGAGCAGCGTAAGGAACACGCTACCCGCGGCGAGTTGACTGCGGCACTGTACGCTCAGGCTGGTAGCCCCAAGGTAAACCTCCCGGCGGTCTCCCCCTGGCCGGATGTAAAGACCACCGACCCGAACTATGCCGCCTACGTATGGGCTCGCCAGAAGGGCATTACTTTCGGCTGGTCAGACGGCAAGTTCCACGCGGAGGCAAGCATCTCGAACGCTACGGTTGCGGCGTTCACCTACCGTGCGGCGGGTTCCCCTACCCTTGATCATGAATGGCACTCGTACACTGATCTGGCCCCGGATTCTGCGTTCTACCGTGAGATTGTGTGGGCTGGTCAGAACAGGGTTGCGCTGAGCACCAGCGGCACGTTCGATCCCAAGCATATGGTGACTCGCGGTGAGCTGGAGGTTCTGATGATGGCTTTCTAGGTTCGCTAAGATAGCCCTCTGAATAACCCCGTGTTCCCGAATGGTTTCTGTTCGGGAGCACGGGGTTCTGTTTTCAGGCTTAGCGTGTTGGATTCAGTTTTTAGCGGTTGGTCAACCTGGGAAAACCCTCAGAACCTTCAAGTCTCTCTTGAGTGTTTCCTGACTTCTATTCACCCCTTTGATAGGGTGAAATTGTCCCCTAAATCGACGGGGATATTCGACCATTTCTCATTGGGTTGGCGCAGATTCGACGAAGATTTCTCACTCCCCTTTTAGAAACTGCATTGGCGCGATGGGTTCGACCGATAAGGAATGATTATGTCCGCTCTTCCGAATTTCAAGGCTTCGTCCTTCTTCCGTGCAGCACGGGGTTGCGGTGCATTGGCGTTGGCTGGCGCGATGGTTCTGCCGATGTCTCCTGCGATTGCTCAGAATGTTGTTGCGGATGCTCCTGCGGCGGCTGTTGCTGGTTCCCTGCCGGATGATCGCGTCCGCGAGAATCCTGTTGCTACTTCTGATGAGTTCGCTCCTCATTGGAGCTACAACGCTTTGAAGGATACCGGTAACGATCAGGTTCTGAACTTCTCAGGTTGGGACTTCAACGGCGATATTAACTCCCCGAAGGGTGTTCAGATTGTTGTGCGTGAGAAGGGCTCGAACACCCCCGTCCTGGCTATTAGCGACATTATCGAGTACAACGACCCCGAGTATTCGTCCCAGTACCAGCATGGGCTCCTCAACGGTAACGTTAAGATTCCCGCTAACACCCTGGATACGGCGAAGCAGTACACCGTTGAGGTGTGGGGCAATAACGGCTACGAGGGTAGCGATAAGCTTGTCACTCCCGTCGTGGGTCAAGCTCCCGAAGGCCGCGGTACCCTGCTCGCTTCCCAGGCGCTGAACTTTAATGGCTCTGATGGTTCGCAGGCTGCGGATGTTCCGGGAGCTAAGCCTATTCAGGAGGCTACCCCGACGTTTGAGGTTCTGTACGACGGCAAGGCTCAGCTGCTGTACACCTTCGAGGGCGGTACCGTCCACGTGAAGGGTTCGGGGTTCACCAAGGAGTGGCGCGAGAAGCACGGCAAGGTGGCGGTTTATCTGGCCGCTTCTCAGGGCGTTCCCGATGGTAGCCTTCTGCCCGCTGATGATACACCGCTCCGTTTTGAGGAGGGTAAGGACTTCACCATTGCCGAGGACGGCACCCTGGATGCTCAGCTGACCGTCAAGCCGGGCGCGCTGCTGAACTACTACGAGCCTCGCAACTACTTCCCCGGTATCCCGCGTTACGAGGTGCGTTACGAGGTTGACCTGGTTGCTGAGAAGCAGGGCGACCCCCAGCTGACGGTTAAGGACCTGTGGGCTGGTAAGAACGTGGTGCAACGTATTGCGGTGCAGACTCAGGCGTACCGCCCTGAGAAGTTTGCTCCCAAGGTGGAGTACAAGGCTCTGGGCGACACCACCGCGGATCAGGATATTTACTTCTCGGGTACCGGCTTCTACGGTGAGATTGCTTCCCCCAAGGGTGTTCAGTATGTAATCCGTGAGAAGGGTTCGAACACCCCGGTTCTGGCAACCAGTGACCTTATTGAGTACAACCACCACGACCGAGCCTTTGAGTTCGTGAACGGTGAGCTGTCCGGTAGCGTCAAGGTCCCGGCGAACACTCTGAATCCGGCAAAGAAGTACGTCGTGGAGGTGTGGGGTAACAACGGTTACGAGGACGGCGAGTTTGTCGCTCCCGTGGTGGGTAAGGCACCCGAGGGCCGCGGTACTCTGCTGGCTTCTCAGGACCTGAATTTTAAGGGTTCTGATGCGTCCAACACTGATGATAAGAAGCCTAGCCTGACCGATGAGCAGCGCAAGGAACGCGCTACCCGCGGCGAGCTGGCGGTGGCTCTGTACCTTCAGGCTGGCGCGCCCGAGGTGAAGCTGCCTGAGACGTCCCCCTGGCCGGATGTGAAGACTGACGACCCGAACTACGCGGCGTACATCTGGGTTCGTGAGAAGGGCATCAGCTACGGCTGGTCGGATGGCAAGTTCCACGCGGACGCTGGTATCTCGAACGCTACCGTTGCAGCGTTTACTTACCGTGCGGCTGGTTCTCCTGCGGTGAAGGGCGATTCTCCCTATGTGGATGTTAAGCCTGGTGCTCCGTTCTATCGTGAGATTCTGTGGGCTAGCCAGAACTTGCCTACTGTGTACGGTGGTCAGTATTTCCTTCCTAAGCAGCTGCTGACTCGCGGCCACTTAGAGACTGTTCTGACTGCTTTCCAGTCTCGCTAAGCTAGCTCGCTAAACTGGCTCTGCTTATCGACTAGTCGCACGAATAACCCCGTGTTCCCGAGTGGTGTTTCTATTCGGGAGCGCGGGGTTCTGTTTTCGGGGTTTAGCTTGCTGAGTTTAGCTTGCTGGGTTCAATTTTTAGTGGCTGATCAACCTGTGAAAAACCTCAGAACCTTCAAGCCTCTCTTGAGTGTTTTCTGACATCTGTTCACCCCTTTGATAGGGTGAAAATGTCCCCGAAACCGACGGGGATATTCGACCACTTTCTCATTGGGTTGGCGCAGATTCGATGGAGTTTTCTCACCCCAGGAACCCTATGAACCTGCATCATCCCGGTGGGTACGACCCGTTAGGATGATGTATGTCCACGCTTCCGAATTCTAAGTCTTCTTTCCTCCGTGCGGCGCAGGGGTGCGGCGCACTGGTGCTGGCTGGCGCGATGGTTCTGCCGATGACTCCGGCACTCGCCCAGGATGCGGCACCTGTGGCTAATGCGCCGGCGGCGAATGCTGCAACTCCCAAGCCGGCTGCTCAGGACGCAGCGGCACAGCCGACGTACTCCGCTGATTATGACGGTATTCTGTACACCGGCGAGGGCGGCACCGTGACTCTGAAGGGTGCCGGTTTTACTAAGCAGTGGCGTGAGCAGCACGGCACCGTTGTCTTTTACATTGCGGCTACGAAGGATCGTCCCGGTAACGCTGAGCCTTCCATGTCAATGCTCCGTTTTGAAGAGGGTAAGGACTTCACCATTGCCGATGACGGCACTTTTGAGGCAAAGCTGACCATCAATGCCAAGGCTCTGGAGAGTTTCTACACTCCCATCGATTATTTCCCGGGTATCACCCTGGACGAGGTGCGTTACGAGACGGGTATTTTGACCGAGGCTAAGGGCCAGCCCCAGTCGAGCATTGAGGATATTTGGGCTCGCAAGAACGTTATCGCCCACAATCCGATGTACACCCGCGCTTACCATCCTGAGGTCATGGCACCTAAGTTGAAGTACGATGCGCTGAAGGACACCACGAAGGATCAGGAGCTACTGGTCCAGGGTGAGGGTTTCGTTGGGGAGGAGTTGCCTGGCCGCGAGGGTGCCATGTACGTGATTCGTGAGAAGGGCACCGGCACGCCCGTCCTGGCGATGAGCGATATGAAGTCTTACTATGAGAGTCCCGATGGCGTAACCCGCCTGGAGGGAGGCACTCTTTACCGCACCATCAAGATCCCCTCAAACACCCTGAATCCTTCTAAGCAGTACGTCGTTGAGGCGTGGAGCGACTACGACTACGACCTCACCAAGAAGGACAGGCCCCTCATCACCCCGATTGTGGGTTACGCGCCGGAGCACCGCGGTGTTCTTATGGCTCGTCAGGATCTGAAGTTTGAGGGCGTTCCGAACTTCACGGATGCTACTGCGCCCACGCGAGAATACAAGACCCTGACCTCGAAGCTCACCTCCCAGGAGCAGCAGCAGCGCGCTACTCGCGGCGAGTTGACTGCGGCGCTGTACGCTCAGGCCGGTAGCCCCAAGGTGAACCTCCCGGCGGTCTCCCCGTGGCCGGATGTGAAGACCACCGACCCGAACTTTCCCGCCTACATTTGGGCTCGTCAAAAGGGCATCACCTTCGGCTGGTCTGATGGCAAGTTCCACGCGGAGGCAAGCATCTCGAACGCCACCGTTGCAGCGTTCACTTACCGTGCAGCGGGTTCCCCGGCTGTATCGGGCGTGTCTTCCTTTACCGATGTGAAGCCGGGTTCTGCGTTCTACCGTGAGATTCTGTGGTCCACTCAGCAGTATGTCATTAATCCGGATTTCGGCTCTTTTAATGCGACGGATCTGGTGAATCGTGGTCAATTGGAGCAGATGCTGTTCAACTTCCAGAACCGCGCCAAGTAGAACGGTGCAGGGTAGAACCGCGCTATGTAAGACGGACTAGTTCTAAAGCTGAATACCCCGTGTTCCCGAATGGTTTTTCTATTCGGGAACACGGGGTTTTCTATGCCCGTTTTCTCTGCTTTTTTCTGCACCTATTTTTGGGTGCTCGCGGAATCATTGCGGCACAGAATTCAAAACTTTCAACTATTCCTTGAGATTTCTCGCGACTTCTCATTAAGGGTTTGATATGCTGAGGCTACCCCCAAAACCGACGGGGATAATCAACGAACTTCTTATTGGGTCAGCGCAACTTCGACGGTGAAGAATCGGCCGGAAATCATCCTGCAGGAATTGCCAACATCCAATGGGACGTACCATAAGGATGCTTTATGTCCTCATTTCCGAGTTCTAAGTCTTCATTCCGCCGTGCAACGCAGGGTTGTTGCGCTCTCATGTTGGCTGGCGCGATGGTTCTGCCGATGACTCCGGCGCTGGCTCAGGATACAGCACCGGTCACTAACATTTCTGTCCCTAACGCACCGGTTGCCAATACCGCTTCCCCAGTTTCTCAGGACGTCACGGATGGCCCGTCTTTCACCATTGATTATGGGGAGGGTGCGGCTTTGTACACCGATGAGTACAACGAAATTACGGTGAGGGGCACCGGTCTCACCAAGGAATGGCGTAAGCAGCACGGCGAGGCAGTCCTTTATATTGCCGCTACAAAAGATCGTCCTGGTAACACTAACCCTTCAACGTCGGTGCTTTTCTTTGGAGAAGGTTGGCGTTTCCCTATTGCCGATGACGGCACTTTTGAGGCAAAGCTGAGGATTAGATATGGCGACCTGGATACTTTCTACGACCCCATCCGTTATGATGCCCCGAATTTCCGCTGGGAAGAGGTGCGTTATGAGATTGGCATCCTCACTGTGCCTGAGGGGCAGCCCTGGCCAACCATTGAGGATATTTGGGCTCGTAAGAACGTGGCTATCCACCAGCCGATATATGCCCGTCGCCATCCTAAAATTATCGGGACCCATTGGAGGTACGATGCCCTGAAGGACACCGCGAAAGATCAGGAGGTGATGATTGAGGGTGAGGGTTTCAGCGCGAATGAACTCCCCGGCCGTGAGGGTGTCATGTACACGATTCGAGAGAAGGGCACCGGCACCCCCGTCCTGCTCATGAGCGAGATGGAGCGCTACTACGATCGTGGCAATGGCACACTTCAGCTGTGGGGAAATGCTGTTTACAAAACCATCAAAATTCCCGCGAACACTCTGGATCCGTCTAAGCAGTACGTCCTTGAAGCATGGAGCGACTATGGCTATGTCAGCCAGACGGATAAGACTCTGATTACACCGCTGGTGGGTTTGGCGCCGGAGCACCGCGGTGTCCTTATGGGCCGTCAGGACCTGAAGTTTGAAGGTCTTAAGGAATTCACGAATGTATCTTTACCCAAGCCCAAGTATAAGCACCTCTTCTCAAAGCTTAGCGATGAGGAACAGCAGCAGCGCGCTACTCGCGGTGAGCTAGCTGCGGCACTGTACCTTCAAGCTGGCGCCCCCAAGGTGAACCTCCCTGCAGTCTCCCCGTGGCCGGATGTAAAGACAGACGACCCGAACTACGCTGCGTACATTTGGGTTCGTGAGAAGGGCATCAGCTTCGGCTGGTCTGATGGTAAGTTCCATGCGGATGCAGGTATTTCACGCGCTACTGTTGCGGCGTTCACCTACCGTGCAGCAGGTTCCCCAGCTGTTTCCGGTGTTTCTTCGTTTACGGATGTGAATCCGAGTTCCGCCTTCTACCGTGAGATTTTGTGGTCTGCTCAGCATGGTGTCATTAACCCGCAGAGGGGTATTTTTGAGGCGACCACGATGGTAAATCGTGGTGAGCTGGAGCAGATGATGTTCATTTTTCAGAACCGCACTGACTATGGTGGGCTGGTTCTAGTCTGAGTCATAACCCCGTGCATCCTGAGAGTCTTCTTCTCACCGGGTGCACGGGGTTCAGCTTTTACCGGCTGATTAACCTGTGAAACGCCTCAAAACTTTCAAGCTTCCCTTGAGTGTTCTCTGACATCTACCTGAGGGTTTGATAGGGTGAAAATGTCCCCGCAACCGACGGGGCTTTCAACCACTTTTCTCATAGGGTGTGTGCAGATTCAACGGCGAATTCCCTACCCGCCGTTGAGCCCGCAGAGCCCTGCGAGAAACAACTTTAAGGATGTCTTATGTCCTCGCTTCCGAATTCTAAATATTCTTTCCTCCGCGCCGCTCAGGGTTGCAGCGCGCTGGCGTTGGCTGGTGCTATGGTTCTGCCGTTGGCCCCGGCACTGGCTCAGAATGCAGCTCCTGCCGCTGATGCCGCTGTTGCTGCCGCTACCCCGCAGGTAGCCGACCAGGACGCTGCGGCTACCCCGACCCTTGAGGTTTCCATCCCTGACGGTTACAAGTACGACGGCGTGAACCCCTCCCTCGTCACGACTGAGGGCGGTACCATCCATGTGAAGGGTGCGGGTTACACCAAGGAGTGGCATGCTCAGCACGGTACCGTGGCGCTGTACATTGCCCCCGCGAACTACGCGCCCTCCGGCTACGAGATTCCGACTTCGAAGATGCTGCGCTTCGTGGAGGGTCAGGACTTCACCATTACCGATGACGGCACTTTTGAGGCTGATCTGAAGGTTGAGGCGTACAAGCTTGCTGCCTACTACTTCATCGATGATGACAACTTCCACGACCCGACCGGCGGCACCAAGTACGATGTCCTCTACGAAATTCGCGTGGTTGCTGAACAGAAGGATCAGAAGCCGCTGACCGCTCAGGAGCTGTGGACCAGCAAGAACGTGGTGAGCACCCAGGTGCTGAATACTATGGGCGAGAAGCCGGCGCCGTTCGCACCGCGCCTGGGTTACAACGCTGTGACTGACCCCGCAAAATCACAGGATCTGAACGTTGGTGGCCAGGGGTTTAACGGCGATATTCACTCCGTTAGGGGCGTTCAGCTCGTGGTTCGTGAGAAGGGCTCGAACACCCCGGTTCTGGCAACCAGCGACATTATCGAGTTTGACCACCCCACCCAGTCTTCGGCGTACCGTGATGGCAACCTGAACGGTACCGTAAATCTTCCGGCAAACACTCTGAATGCTTCGAAGAAGTATGTGATTGAGGTCTGGGCTAACGACGGTTACGGCAATAACGGTAAGCTGATCGCACCGGTCGTGGGCAGGTCCACCAAGGGCCGCGGTACCCTACTCGCATGGCAGGACCTGGACCTGAACGGCACGAACGGTTATAGGGATGCTAACCTGCCCAACGCTCAGGACCCCAATGAGGACGATAACCAGAACCCTGATCCTTCCGACGAAAAGCTGGAGACCCTCGCTACCCGCGGTGAGCTCGCAGCTGCCCTGTACATTCAGGCGGGCACCCCCGAGGTGAAGCTGCCTGAGACTTCTCCCTGGCCGGATGTGAAGACCACCGACCCGAACTTCCCCGCGTACGTGTGGGCTCGTCAGAAGGGTATTACCTTCGGCTGGTCGGACGGCAAGTTCCATGCTGATGCAGGCATTTCGAACGCTACCGTTGCGGCGTTCACCTACCGTGCGGCTGGTTCGCCCGCGGTTAAGGGCGACTCCCCGTACAGTGATGTGGCTCCCGGTTCGGCGTTCTACCGTGAGATTCTGTGGGCTCAGCAGAACAAGGTGGTGCTGAACGCTAACGGCGCTTTCGATGCTCAGTACATGGTGACTCATGGTGAGTTGGAGACTCTGATTGAGGCGTTCCAGGCTCGCGCTAAGTAAGGTCGTTTAGCCCGCCCGCATCCCCCTCGGGTTTTACCTTGAGGGCGCGTGCGGCGCGTCGGATAACTCTCTGGTTCCCCGTGCTCCCGAATGGTTTTCTGTTCGGGAGCACGGGGTTCAGCTTTTAACAGCTACCGCCGTGTGAGATTTCTCGAAACCTTAAAGTATTCCTTGAGTGTTTCCTGACAATCGTTCAACGCTTTGATAGGGTGAGGATATCCCCGATACCGAGGGGGATTTTCAACCACTTTTCTCATCGGGCGTGCGCAGATTCTGCGGCCGATTCCCAACCTGCCGGTAAGCTCGCGCAGCCCCGGAGAAATGACCCTAAGGATGTCTTATGTCCTCACTTCCGAACTCTAAGTCTTCATTCCTCCGCGCGGCTCGGAATTGTAGCGCACTCGCACTGGCGGGCGTGATGGTCCTGCCGCTGACCCCGGCGTTAGCCCAGGACGCAGCGCCCACCGCAAACGCGCCCGTTGCTAACGCACCGACTGCCAATACCCCCGCCCCTGCAACTCAGGATGTCGCGGATGAGCCGTCTTTCACCGTTGTCTATGAGGATTACTACTACCAGGACGGCCGTGACGTCTTCAAGCAAGAGGGCGACGGCCTGTACACCGGTGAGGACAGTAAAATTACGGTTCTGGGCACCGGCTTCACCAAGGAGTGGCGGGAGCAGCACGGCAAGGTTGTCATCTACATCGCGCCCGAGGAGAACGTCCCCTATAACGCTCTGCAGATTACCGACACTCTTCTGCGGTTTGAAGAGGGCAAGGACTTCACCATTGACGATGACGGCACCTTTGTCGCCCCTCTGAATGTTGAGGCTAATACTTTGCCGAGTTACTACACTCTCACGGAGTATTTCCCGGATATGACTCTGGACAAGGTGCGTTACGAGGTTGGCATCCTTGCCGAGCCCGAGGGCCAGCCGCAGTCGACCGTTCAGGATATCTGGGCTCGCAAGAACGTTGTGACGCATCACGGTCTGAGCACCAATGATTATCACTTCGACACCTTCGCACCTAAGTTGAAATACGACGCTTTGAAGGACACCACGAAGGATCAGGAGCTGCTGATTCAGGGTCAGGGCTTCGTAGGGACTGACATCCCCGGCGTTGAGGGCATGATGTACGTCATTCGCGAGAAGGGCACGGGTTCCCCCGTCCTGGTTATGAGCGAGATGAAGCGTTACGTCCACGGTGATGATGAATACGAGACGGGCCTGGAGGGAGGCTTCGCTTTCGTCAATCTCAAGATTCCCGCGAACACGCTGGATCCGTCCAAGCAGTACGTCATTGAGGCGTGGAGCGACTACGGTTACCCCAGCAAGACGGATAAGACTCTCATCACGCCGATGGTGGGTTTTGCCCCGGAGCACCGCGGCGTTCTTTTGGCGCACCAGGATTTGAAGTTTGAGGGTGTCCAGCGGTTCACGAATGCTTACGTACCCGTAGAGGAACGTATGTACTTTTCGACATCGCTGAACGACGAGGAACAGAAGCAGCCTGCCACCCGCGGTGAGCTGGCTTCCGCCCTTTATGAGATGAAGGGCAGCCCCAAGGTGGACCTTCCTGAAGTCTCTCCGTGGCCGGATGTGAAGACGGACAATCCGAACTACGCCGCCTACATTTGGGCTCGTGAAAAGGGCGTTACTTTCGGCGGACCTGACGGAAAGTTCCACGCGGAGGACGGTCTCACGAATGCAACCGTTGCCGCAATGATTTACCGTGCGTCTGGTTCACCGGAAGTATCGGGTGTTTCGTCCTTCCCGGATGTTACGCCGGATTCCGCGTTCTACCGTGAGATTCTGTGGGCTACCCAGCAGAATGTTATTACTCCCGAGACCGGCATGTTTGAACCGAATCATGCTGTGACCCGCATTGAATTGGACTGGATAACGTTCTATTACTGGCATCGTGTTATGCACCCTACCACTACCGGCCTGTATCGCATTGCTAACTAAGTAGACCGAGCCGGTTCTAGCCCGGGCACCTCGTCACAACGGACGGGGTGCCCGGGCTCTTACGCATTGAGGGAATCTGCGCGGATTCTTCTAGAGTTCTCGCCCCTAGAATTCTCGCCCTAGAGTTCCCATGCGGGGGCTGCGGCGGTGCTTGCCGAGTGCGCGTCCTGACCGGTTGCCACGCCGGTGGAGACGGTGAAGTCCCACGGGTCGGTGTTCAGTGCGGACAGCTTCGTTTCGATAGCGAAGCCGCGCTCAGCGAGCAGGGCGCGCAGGCGGTTTGCCGCCGACTGCAGCCAGAGGGATTCGCTAGCTGCATGGGAGCAATCAATCAGGGCGATGTTGCTACCGTCAACTCGTGCGGTTTCGCGGAATTCGCTGGCGGGGTGGTGGCGCAGGTCGGCTGTAATGTACACCTGCGCGTCAGTGGCGCGCACAGCGTCGAAGAGGGAGTCACCGGCACCACCGCAGAGGGCGACGCGGCGGATCGGCTGGTCGGCGCGTCCGGCGATGCGCAGGCCACCGGCGGTTGCGGGCAGTGCCGCTGCGAGGCGTTCTGCAAGCTCCTTGAGGGTGATTTCTTCGGGCAGGGTGCCGAGGCGGCCGGTGCCTACCGCGTGTTCCTGCTCGTCAAGTACCTGGGTTTGCGCTTCGGTGAGCGGTTCGCGGTCAATCAGACCGATAGCGTCACAGAGTGCTTCGTTCACACCTTCGACGGCGGCATCGGCGTTGGTGTGCGCGCCGAGCAGGCCGCATCCGCCTTCGATGAGGGTGTGCAGAACGTTGCCTTTGTAGTCGCTGTCGGGGATGAACTTTGCGCCGCGTAGCAGCAGCGGGTGATGGGTGATGAGCAGCTGCGCGCCTTCGGCTACAGCTTCTTCAGCGGTGGCGGTGAGGGCGTCTACTGCGAAGAGGACGGTGCTCACTTTAGCGGCGCCACGTCCGGCGACGAGGCCGGATGCGTCCCATCCGGCGGCGAGCTGCGGCGGGAAGAGCGTGTGGAAGGCGTCGACGACTTCTGCGAGGGTGGGGGTTTCTAGTTTCAGTCATACCTCTATTGTGGCAGGTGGCGCGGCGGCAGCTCAGGAATATTATGCGGCTCGGCGGTGTTCTTCAGGTAGTGTGGTTTTATAGTTCAAGGAGGAATCATGACTGATGTTGTTCTTGCCGGCGGCTGTTTCTGGTGCCTGGATGCGGTGTACCGCCAGTTCCGCGGGGTTGAGGAGAGCGTCTGCGGCTACACGGGCGGCGATACTCCCGACCCCGATTATCGTTCGGTGTGTTCGGGTGCGACCGGGCATCAGGAGGCGCTGAAGCTCAGCTTTGACCCGCAGGTGATTGACCTGGATACGGTGCTGGATATTTTCTTCACGAGCCACGATCCGACCAGCTGGGATCGTCAGGGTGCGGATACCGGTTCGCAGTACCGTTCGGTGCTTTTCTACGCGGATGAGCAGCAGCGTGAGGCATTTGAGCGTGCGGTGGCGCGTGCTCAGCAGCTGTACCCCTCCCCCATTGTTACGGAGATTAAGCCCCTGGGCGTGTTCTATGAGGCTGAGAAGTATCACCAGAATTATTACGCGTTGAATCCGGCGCAGGGTTATTGTGCGTTTGTGGTGAGCCCGAAGGTGGCTCAGGCGCGCCGTAATTTTGCGCATCTGCTCCGTTAGTTGCTCCGTTAGCCTCCCTGCTAGCCGGCGCGTCCGGTTCAGTCGAGGCGTATTACGTTGTTCACCCCGTAGCTGTCTTTTGTTGTGTGGCAGCTATGGGGTGTCTTCATATGCGCCCGGCTATTTGTTATTCGCCTGCGCTTTAGGGTTGCTATAAGGTGCGCCCGGTATGATGGGGGTGTCGACTCACTCCCCTCATCCGTTGACCTCACCGAAAGACTGCTGATGACTAGCTCCTCTTCTAAGCCCGTCGCCTTGAGCCGCCGCGCCGTGTTGGGTGCGGGCGGTGTTGGTCTTGCCGCCGTGTTGTCTGCGTGTGCGCGTACGGTGCATCCGCCGGTTGATGCTGCCACCTCTGATGCGGCGAGCGCGAGTGCTTCGGCGAGCCCGCCTGTTTCGTCGACGTTGCCGTCTGCGAATAAGTCGTATCAGGGTAAGGTCACGTTCGATAACTTTGAGAAGAACGGCGAGTATGTGCCTGCCACGGCTGAGAAGAAGGCGCAGAATGTGCCCAAACCGATTATGCCGGAGAAGGTGCAGGAGCTGAGCATTGACGGTATTTATGCGCTGATTGGCTATTGGATTTCTAGCTTTAATTATTTGGCGTTGACGGGTGATATTGAGCCGTTGAAGAAGACGGACCCGAGTAGCGAATACTATAAGGAGCTTGAGCCGATGGTTAAGCTCTATGAGACGGGTCGCGGCTGGCTTTACGATACGAGTGAGCCGATGTCTGTGTACCTGTTGACGGATACTCCCACGCAGGTTGAGGGCGACCGTATTCGTTATTTCTGGCGTGCTCGTTCCCTGGTTGATCAGAATGCGAAGAGGCATCTGACGGAGGGTGATAACCGCGATAAGTCGCTGGCTAGGGCAGAAGATTCTCAGGGTCAGGCGATGAGGATTGTTGTGGAGTATAAGGAGGGTGCTTGGTTTATGAGTACCCAGAAGGATAAGGATGCTGGTAAGAGCTCGGGTTCTGCGAGCACTTCGGCTTCCTAGTGCGCTAATTGCAGCTTTTTGATCTTTTCTCTGCAAAAGGATACAAGTAGCAACATTTGATATCTATATGCGTGTTTACGGTATGATATGGGTGTCAACTCACTCTATTTCCTTTGTTGACCTCCTTTGAAAGGCTACTTGATAATGAGCCCTTCCCCCATATCTACCCGTGTGAGCCGCCGTGCGGCGCTGGGTGCAACCGGTGCCGGCGTACTGGCGGCATTGACTGCGTGCGCTAGCGATATTCGCCCACTGGCTGATGGCTCGGCGTCTAACTCTACTTCCGGTTCTGCTAGTGCATCCGCGAGCGCTTCAGCTAGTGCCTCGGCTAGCGCTTCGCCTTCTGCTTCTTCCGGCAAGCATTATAAGGGCCTCGTGAAGTTTGATAACTTCGAGAAGAACGGCGAGTACGTTCCGGCGACCGCCACTCATAAGGCGCAGAACGTGCCCAAGCCCCTCGTTCCGGCGAACATGAACGAGCAGAACGTTGACGGTATTTACGCGTTCGTTGGTTATTGGTTGGCGAGTTCCAACTATCTGCTGATGACCGGCGATTCTGAGCCGCTGCAGAAGGTTGAATCTGCGGATGCACTGGAGAATTACCGGAATTTGACGGTTGCCTATGAAAATAATGCGGGCTGGCTCTACGGTGCGGATACTCCTATTACTCTTGAGTTGCTTTCTGATTCACCGCAGAAAATTTCCGGTAGCCGAATTCGCTATGACTGGTTGGGATACATGAGTTACAGCGCAGACATGAAGATTCACGCTGAAGGTCAGGGCCCTGATGAACCCTTTATGGAGGATAGCTCGCGGGAACTGACGAAGGTTGGTGTGGAGTACAAGGACGGTAAGTGGATTATGCTCACCGGCGATGAGAGCTCTTCTTCGGCGGCTTCCGATTCTTCTTCGAGTTCTTCTTCTGTCTAAGCACCTATCCTATGGGTAAGGTCTAACGGCTTAAGATAGGCTTCTCTCTCCCCCGGTAATGCACCGTGGGCGGGGGTTTCTTTATGCCGGAACTCGGTGATGCTTTGCTGCGGTATTTAGATTGCTTTGCAGCGGTATTAGGTTGCTTTGTCATCGGCACTCGATGACGGCTACTGCCGGGTATCTGCGTGTTTGCCGGTATGATGGAGGTGTCAATTCACTCAATTTCCTTTGCTGACTTCTTTTGAAAGGCTGATAATGATGAGCCCTTCCCCCGTCTCTGCTGGTGTGAGCCGTCGCGTGGCGTTGGGTGCTACCAGTGCCGGCGTACTGGCGGCATTGACTGCGTGCGCTAGCGATATCCGTCCGCTGGCTGATAGTTCCCCCTCCGGTGAGGCTTCGGCGAGTGCGTCCGAAAGCGCATCCGCGAGCGCTTCGGCATCGGCTTCGTCTTCCTCTTCTGACAAGTCCTATAAGGGCCTTGTGAAGTTCGATAACTTCGAGAAGAAGGGTGAGTACGTTCCTGCCACGGCTGAGAAGAAGGCACAGAATGTGCCCAAACCTCTCGTTCCGGCGAACATGAACGAACAGAGTGTTGATGGCATGTATGCGTTCATTGGCTACTGGCTGGCGAGCTTCAACTATGTGCTGATGACCGGTGATGCTGAGCCGATGAAGAAGGCTGACCCTGCAGATGTGTATGCGAAGAGCCTGCAGGAATTTACGTTGATGTACGAGAGTAATCTGGGCTGGATGTACGGTACGGACACCCCGGTTACTATGGAGTTGATTAGTAGTGCACCGCAGAAGCCTTCCGGTAGCGGCACCCGTTACTACTGGCCGGGCTACATGAACTACAGCGCAGATGCGAAGATTCATCGTGAGGGTAAGTCTGACCTACCTTTTAAGACGTCTTCTAGCCCGAATGGCAAGCTGATGAAGGCTGCTGTGGAGTATAAGGACGGTAAGTGGTTTATGCTTACCGGCAATGAGGGCTCTTCTTCGGCGGCTTCCGGTTCTTCTTCTAACTCTTCTTCTGTCTAGACCTCACCTTAACGGTTCAGGCCTAACGGTTAAGATAGGCTTCTCCCCCGCCTGCGGTCATGCACCGTGGGTGGGGGTTTCTTTTGCCAAAAACCCAGGGAACACTCAGGGGGAAACCCTGCGGGTGTTCGGGGTCGGCTGAGAGTGCCTCGGGTACGCTTAACGTATATACATTGACGTACTACATATGGTCTTTACCTGCAGGTTTGAGCCTCGTGCTGACGGCTTTGTGGGTGAAGGATCCGACGAAGGACTTCCGATGACTACTTTCTTCACTCGACGTACCGCTCTGGGTGTTGCTGTTGCGGGTGCACTTTCTGCGTTGACTGCGTGCGCTAGCGATATTCGCCCGCTGGCTGGTAGTACCGGCTCGGCTTCTCCGTCGGAGGCGGCGACCACCTCCGAATCTGCGTCTGCATCGGCGTCTCCTTCTGCTTCGGCGTCTGCGAGTGCTTCTGTAGCCTCGGGTCTTCCGTCTTCGGGTAAGTCCTATAAGGGTCCAATGAAGTTTGATAGCTATGAGAAGACCGGTGAGTACGTTCCGGCGAGCGCTACGCAGATGGCTCAGAATATGCCGAAGCCTGTTCCTCCGGCGAATATGAAGGAGCACAGCGTTGATGGTGCGTATGCTTTCTTGAGTTTCTGGCTGGCGAGCTTGAATTACCTCATGATGACGGGTAACCCTGGTCCAATTGAGATCGTTTACCATGATGGTTACGGCTGGGAGAAGTATCCCAGCACGATTAAGCTGTATGCGTCGGGTTTGGGTTGGGTGTACGGTACGGAAACTCCGTATATTGTTGAGCTGCTGACGGATGCGCCCCGTGAGGTGCCGGGTAGCAATAATACTCGCTTTATTTGGGAGGGCTATTCCTATATGGATCCCAAGATGATGCGGCATTACAATGGTCAGCCGGAGAAGGCGACGAGCGCTGATGAGTCGAAGAAGAAGGTGGCGAGGTTCCGACTGGATTACAAGGACGGCAAGTGGGAGTTGTCTAGCGCCGCATAGTTGCCGTATTGCTGAAGGTTCCCTCGCATGCTGACTTCTCATGATGGAAGACCCCGCACCTGGTAAAACGCTGGGTGTGGGGTCTTAATTTTCTGAACATTCGAAGTGGTCACGGGGCTATTTGGTGGCTCTCGGGTAACCTTAAAGGTGTATACATTGACGTACTGATAGGTCTTTACAGGGCGTCTACGCCTGCTCTGGCGCATGGTGTTTTTATCTGTTCTGTATTGGTTCCAACGAAGGGCTTCCGATGACTACCTTCTTCACTCGACGTACTCTCCTGGGCGTAGGTGCGACCGGTGTTCTTGCAGCGCTGACTGCGTGCGCTACTGATATTCGTCCGCTGTCGCAGGGCTCGGGTGGTTCCTCTGGTTCAGCTTCTGGTGCGGCTTCCTCTTCTGCGAGCGCTTCGGCGTCACCTTCTCCGACGGATGGTCACACTCCCGGCTCGTATGTTGGCCCGATTAAGTTCAATAACTATGAACGGAACGGCACCTACATTTCTGCGAATGCGGATGCGCCAGCGCAGAACGTGCCAAAGCCTCTGATCCCGGAGAAGATGAAGGAAAACAGCCCCGAGGGTGCTTACGCTCTGATGGGTTATTGGCTTGCTTCCCAGAATTATCTGATTCTGACCGGCGATGTTGAGCCGCTGATGAAGGCGGATCCTGCGAAGGCTTTTTTGAGGAACTCTAGGACCATGATTAAGCTCTACGAGTCGGGTCTGGGTTGGATTTACGGTTCGGATCAGCCGTACAAGATTGAGATTGCGGAGAATGAGCTTCAGCCGGTTGCTAATAAGCAGGACCGTTATGAATGGCTTGTGACTGTTGCTTATGATCCTGCCGCTAAGTACCACATTGAGGGTGAGCCTGATGCGACTATCGTTGAGGAGGAAAAGACGATTCCTCGCACGACGAAGTTCATCATGGAGTACAAAGAGGGCATGTGGCGCATGCTCTTGGACAATAACAGTTAAATTCCGCTCCTTCTGATACTCACCACTTAAGGATTTCTGATGACGACTTTCCTTTCTCGGCGTGCTGCCCTACTAGCTGCCGGTGCGGGCGCTATTACGATGCTGAGTGCCTGCTCCAGCGATATTCGTCCGTTGGCTGATAGCTCCCCGTCTGCTTCTGGAGAGGCTTCCTCTTCAGCAAGTTCTAGCGCCTCTGCTAGCCCCTCCGCTTCTGCTAGCTCATCCTCTGCGGATGGTTCTTCTGAGAAGTCTTATCTGGGGCCGGTAAAGTTCGATAACTATGAGAAGAAGGGCGAGTACGTCCCCGCGGATGAGACGCACAAGGCGCAGAATGTGCCCAAGCCCCTCCCTCCGGCGAATATGCATGAGAAAACCATCGATGGCGCATACTCTGCCTTTAGTTTTTGGCTTGCCAGCGTCAACTATCTGGTGCTCACCGGTGACGATGAGCCGTTGAAGCAGGCTGACCCCTCCGGCAGGGATGTGAAGTCTTTCCATGATTACGTGACTTTTTATGAGTCCAATGAGGGGTGGTTTTACGGTTCGGAGCATGCGCTTCAGGCTGAGATTATGACCCCGCAACCTGAGAAGGTATCGGGTAGCGGCTCCCTCTACTACTGGCGTATCACGCTGTCCAAGGACTCTAAGGCGATGATGCATGTTGAGGGTAGGGAAACAGGCCTATGTACCAGAACACTTCCATGGAGCCTGAGCTTTCCGACCTGAAATTGTCGTATCAGGACGGCAAGTGGTTCACTTACCCCACCAAGGTACATGGACAAGGCTCTGCGAGCCCGAGCACCAAAGCATCCGATGAGGCTAACGCTAAGAATGCCTAGAGCATCTTTGCTGAGTCCGTCTTAGGGGCGGGGATTCACCTCGCTTACAGGCGCATAAGATTTAGGGCTTAGGCCCATGACCCTACGCACTACTTAAGGATTTTTCATGGCAACTTTTCTTTCTCGACGTGCCGCACTAGCGGCTGCTACCGGTGCCGGTGCGGCTGTAGCGCTGACTGCCTGCGCTAGCGATATCCGCCCGCTGGCTGATAGCTCTTCTTCTCCTTCCGGTGAGGCTTCACCTTCGGCAAGTGCTTCTGAATCTGCGAGCGCATCCGCTTCAGCGTCTGCCGCTGATTCCGGCAAGAAGTCGTATAAGGGCACGGTGAAGCTCGACAAGTACGAGAAGAACGGCGAGTACGTTCCTGCCACGGCTGAAAAGAAGGCACAGAACGTGCCGAAGCCTGTTGTTCCGGAGAAGATGAACGAGGCAACCGTTGAAGGCATGTACCAGTTCCTCAGCTACTGGCTGGCGAGCTTCAATTACATGTTTATGACGGGCGATTACGAGCCGCTCAAGAAGGCTGACCCGTACTCCCACTATGCGAACGAGGGCAGCAATGCTGTTATCATCTACTCTTCCGGCAGGGGCTGGGTATACGACACGGATGCGCCGGTTACCGTTCAGCTTCTGACCGACGCCCCGAAGAAGGTCGCGGGCGGACCCAACCGCTACGATTGGCTCGGACGCATCATCTATGACCCCAACGCGAAGATCCACATTGAGGGTCAGGACCCCGCTCCCCTAGTCGATGGATCCACTAAGAGCGAGGCAACCAACTTCGCGGCGGACTACAAGGACGGCGCGTGGTACATGCTCAGTGATGAGGATGCTGATGCATCCTCTTCCGAGAAGAGCAGCGCTAGCGCCTAAAACCCGCCTCTAAGCGGCTGGTTCTAAAAGTGAGGGGAAGCTCCCGTATGCAGTTGAGATTGCATGCGGGGGCTTCCTCTTTACCTACGTGCGGTGGCGATGTTCCCTTATGCGTTCATGAGCGGACTTTGAACATGCGTCAGTTCCTTCGGGTACGCTTAAAAATACACTGACAAACCGTTTAGGGGTTCTCATGCCTACTTTCGTTACTCGCCGCACCGCCCTGGGCGTTGCTACCGCTGCCGCGCTCGCTTCCCTGACTGCCTGCGCAAGTGATATTCGCCCGCTGGAGGACCCGAGCATAGTTGACCCGATGCGCCCCTACAAGGGCGAGTTGAAGTTCAATAGCTACAAGTCCACCGGAACCTACCGCCCCGCAAGCACCACGAAGAAGGCGGAGAACCCGCCCATGCCCGTTCCTCCTGAGAACATAAAGTCGAAGACGATCTCGGGCATGTATGCGGCGCTGGGCTACTGGCTCGCAGCCCTGAACTATCTGACGGTTACCGGCGACGCTGCCCCGTTCAAGGACGTGGACCTAGACGGTATCTACGTACAGAAGATGAAGATATACGTAGACTTGTACGCGAAGGATGAGGGGTGGATGTACGGCACCGATACGCCGCTCTTGGCTGAGCTGATCGATGAGACTCCACAGAAGGTTGACGATGAGCAGTACCGTTGGAAGGGTATTGGCCGTAACCATAAGGCCGCCGTTCTCCATTACGTACCGAAGGACAGGGATATTCACATTGCAGATACGAGCGGTAGCTCTGCTAATGATGAGGTCACTTTTGTGTTGAATTATCGGAACAATACGTGGATGGTCACCATTGAGACGAAAAGCTCTTCGACAGCTACCCCCGACTCCTCGGGCGGAAGCAATTCTGGCCTCAACGTTTAGATGCAGTGGCATAGACACCGACACCACGTACGCCTAACAAACAGCACTTTTCGTTAGCTAACGCAGTTTTTGTAGCATTTTCCCAGGTTTAATACCCAAAAAATCATAAACATATCCAAATACACTAAGATACTCTGAAATAGATACACCGATAATCTATTGAAGGGTACCTTATGTCCACCTTCGTGACCCGACGCGCCGCCCTTGGCATCGCCACCACCGCCGCGCTCGCCTCCTTGACCGCCTGCGCCAGCGATATTCGCCCGCTCAGCGACCAGAGCACGCCCGATACACAGCGCTCCTACAAGGGCGAGCTGAAGTTTAACGGCTACGAATCACGCGGCACCTACATTCCCGCAACCAGCTCGAAAAAGGCAGAGAATCCGCCCAAGCCTGTCCCTCCTGCAGAGATGAAAGCCAAAACGACGGAGGGCATGTACGCTGCCATAAACTACTGGTTGGCTTCTTTCAATTACCTTATGATTACCGGCGACATTGAGCCGTTTAAGGCTGTGGATATAAACCGAAATGATATCTACAAGGCCGAACCTTTCGTCGAATTTTATGAGAAGAACACTGGCTGGGTGTACGGTACTGATGCGCCGTTCTCAGCAGAGCTGACCGAGGACGCTCCGCAGAAGGTTGACGAACAACAGTACCGCTGGCTGGGTGTTGGCCGGTATAACAAGGAAGCAAAGATTCACTACACAGATGGCAGGGAACTCACCATGGCCTCATTGAGTAGCGGCCCCGGTGATTATGAGTTCTTCTTTATCTTGGAGTATCAGGATGGTGCCTGGACGGTTCGGAATGAACCAGCCAAACTTACAACGAGCTCACCCAGCTCAAGCGCGAGCAGCTCCGGCACCTCCATTTAGAACCCCGGTCATATCGTAGTCGTGCGAAAATCTCTGTGCCCCGTGTTTTTCGTCATCTACCGCCGCTTTTACGGCGTTGAAGGCGCACACAACATTGGGCTGGCCGCTCCCCTGCGATATTCTGGAATTAGTTCAATACCGGCACATACTTTATTCACCTCAGAAAGAGCCCCATGTCTACCATGTATACCCGCCGCACCGCCCTGACCGCACTGGGCCTGGGCACCGCTGCACTTCTTGCCGCATGTTCCTCAAAGTCCTCCGAATCTTCAGCAACCGCGAGCGCATCCGCACCCGAGTCTTCGGCATCCGCGAGCGCTACCGCATCCGTCTCCCCCACCGCGGAGGCAACCACCACCATTGAACCCGGCCCCAGCATGAAGGGTGAGGTCGTTCTTGCCGACTACTCCTCCACCGGCACTTTTGAGCCCGGCACCAAGGAGCACAAGGCAGTGAACGTCGCGATTCCCGTGGAGCCGGCGAAGCTGCGTGAGAACAGTGTTGAGGGTCTGCACGCGTTCATTGCGTACTGGCAGGCTACCCTGAACTACCTGCTGCTGACCGGTGACGGTGCACGCTTCACGAACATTGACCACACCGGCGATTACTCGACTGTGGCTGAGTTCTTCCAGAGCATGTACGCTTCGGAGACCGGCTGGGTTATTGGTTCGGAGCGTCCGATGGTTCTGTCGTTGACTGCTGACCGCCCGACCAAGGATACCCGCACCGGCTACTACACTTGGGCAACCGATATGGTGATTGATGGTGCTGAGGGTGCTGGCGTGTACAGCAAGACCAATGATCGTGTGCAGCCTCTGACTGAGTGTTCAAGTACCCCGGTAAGCCGGTGGCTGGTCAGATTGTGGCGCATTACCAGGACGGCACTTGGCGTATGGTGCGTCGCGCTCCGGGTACTGCTTCTGCTTCGCCGGTTCCGTCGCTGAGCCCGAGCGCTTCGGCTGAGGGTTCTGCCTCTGCGGAGGCTACCACTGCTTCTGCTGAGGCATCGGCACAGTAGATTCAGATCCCCTTTATACCGCTGAGAAGCCACATGTGTTTCGAGAAGCCACCATTATGGTTGCTTTTCGAAACACATGTGGCTTTTCGCTTTTATTCTTTCTTGAATAAAGACAGATATAAACAAAAAAGCCTTGATTCCGAAAAATCAAGGCTTTTTCCTAGTGTGACCCCAACCGGATGGGTACGGTGATGAGGGCGCATAATGCCGAGCGCGCGAGGGATTCCATTATGCGTCCGAATGCCACGCCGTAAGAAGTGGCGGGGCATGATGCCGAGCGCGCGAGGAATTCCATCATGCCCCGGAGTGCCGCGACGTAAGGAGCGGCGCCGTGAGAGGCTCACGGCGGCACCATAGAATCTGGGCTCAGTTTTGCCCGATAAACAAATAAACCCTCAGCCAGAAGACTGAGGGTTTATTTCCCTAGTGTGACCCCAACCGGATTTGAACCGGTGTTGCCGCCGTGAGAGGGCGGAGTACTAGGCCGCTATACGATGGGGCCATGAGATTTACATCTCTTTTACCGGGTCTCCCTGGCAACACATATAACTATACAGAGGTTCCCAGAAACAACCAAATCGAAAAGTGGTGAATTGAATCACATATTTTACACTTAGTGCAAGACCCCCGGCACAGACTCTTTTCCAGCTACACCAGGCACTCCCCCGACTACCTCAAGCAGGCTGCCTCAAGCACCCGCCGCGCCTACCTCCAGCTCAATCAAGCACGACAGTATCAGGGCACAAAAATGCGCCCCGCACAGTGTACGGGGCGCATCCGCTCGAACTAGAGCAAGAAACTATGCCTTACGGCGACGAAGCACCATCACAGCAGCGCCAGCAATCAGCGCAAACGCACCAACAGCAGCCAGGCTCAGAACATTCTGAGCACCGGTCTTAGCCAGCGAGCCCTTGCTCTGAGGCGCAGACTTGGTCGCCGAAGCGCTCACCTGAGCATCGGAGTTAGAGCTCTTAGGCTGAGACTCAGACTTCACCGAAGAAGAGTTCTTCAGCGGCGCGGTCTTCGCGGTGGTTCCCAGCTGGTCGTTAGCTTCCTCAGCCTTCGACTGCTCACCCTTCGACTGTTCGCCCTTAGGCTGCTCAGCTGCCGGCTTCTTTTCTACTGCAGCAGATGCGGAAGGCGATGCCGAAGCATTGGTCGGGAATGCCGGCTCGTCAGCCTCGTCGCGATTATCTGCATTACCGGCATCCTTCGCATCGTTAACGATCAGCGAAACAGCCGAATCGTAATTGCGGTTGGTAGCCACATCAGAACCAGCGGTGACGGTACCGAGCATGTAGCCCTGGCTGTACTGCATGGTGTTCGCCGGAACACGCAGAGTTGCCTCGAAGGAGTACTTGCCGGTGCGTGCGTTGTAGACAAACGCACTCGCAGGAACGACAGTGGAGACCTTCTGAATGTTTGCCAGTTCGCTATCGGTCAGTTTGTCGTAACCCATCGACCATTCGCCTTCCTTGACGAGGAACAGGCGAATACCTTCTGCCGGGGGCTTCTCAAAGTCGTAGCCGGAGACGTGGAAGGTGTAGGGGCGGGTAATGTCGACGGTGCCCTCAGCGAAGTTCAGGGTAGGGTCAATCAGCACTGCGGTAGCCTGCTTCGGGTAGCCCTGGAAGGGAACCTTAGCGGGGTTAATGGTCGCGGTGGAGGTAAACTCACCCTCAGAAACCTCAGCGTAGAACTTCACGATGGAGTTCGGAACCAGCTTCTGCTGCGAGGAAGGAACAGCCTTGCCGTTACGATCCACGGTCGCCTTGGAGGTGTAGGTGTCGGTCATGGTGCCGTCGCCAGTCTTCGAGTTCAGCACGTAGGGCACAGCCGCAGTGGTGTTAGCAATGTCCTGCTTGTCCACCGCAACAACGGAACCATCCTCGGTGACGGTCAGGTCGTTAGCCTTACCGCCGTTCATCTCAACCTCACCGATCACGCGGTCGGTCTTAGCGTCAAAGATAGCGATCTTGCCGGTACCGAAATCGGTCACGTACACCAGGTCGCGACCCTCGTCGTTCTCCATGGACAGCGCCTGGGTACCGAACTTAACGAACTTCTTGAACGCACCGGTGGTCAGATCGTAGACGGAGATACCGGAGTTCACGCCATCCACACCCTGCGAGGAGACGTAAATTTCGTTCTCGGAGTGGTCAATAGTGACGTCAGAGGGGCGAACCTCAACGGAGGAGTTCTCGCCGCGGGTCTGAATAACCTGCTCAGTCTTGAACGTATGAGTGTTGATTACGAAGACCTTGCCGCCGGTGCGCTCGGGCACGTACAGCTTGTCGCCGTCAATGGTCATGTTCATGCCAATGTAGCGGGTACCACCATTGGGGGCGCCTTCCAGCTGCAACTTGGTGACCTCGAAGGTCTTCATGTCGATTGCGGACACATAGTAGCGGCCGGTCACGAACACCTTACCGGAGTTGTGATCCACCAGCACAGAGCGGGGGTGCTCAATCCAGTTCGGGTCACTCTCGGAGATGCCGTGGTTAGTCCAAATCTGCTCCATGGTGCTCTGGTCGAACACAGACAGGGAGTTGTCGGTGGTGTTAGTAACCCACACGGTACCGGACACGTCATCAACAGTGATGCCGTACGCGGAAATGTAGCCAAATTCGCCGTTCTTATCCAGCTCGAAGGGAAGCGCCGCCACTTCTTCAATCTGAAGAGTGTCTGCGTTGACACGAGCAATGGTGGAAGCGAGGTCGCCGCGGGCACCCACGCCGACCATCCAAATCTTGTTGGTCGCCTTAGAGTATGCAACCTGGTACTGGCCGGGCAGACCCTGGGTAATCTGCGCAACGGATGCGGAGGTGTCAACAACGCGGCTCAGCGATGCGGTGGAAGGAACCGAGGCGCTGGAGGAAGCGGTCTGATGTGCGGTATTCGGTGCTGCGAAGGAGGCAGGGATCATGGCTGCGCCGGAGATTGCGAGCGCCAGGGAGCCAACAGCGAGCCCCTTCAGTGCTTTACCCGAGGAGGGAGTGAGGTTCAATGTGTGTCCTTCAAATGTGTAACGGAAGTGCTCACATGCCGCATGCGAATGCTAACGAGACACCCGTGAATATGCGGTGACATATTCGACGGCACGAAAGCAGAAATGCAGGTAACGCATAAATTTACCTACCTTCTAATCCTCAGTGTTTTCCCAGGAAAATACAAGCAGCGACGTGGGTGTGTTTTGTGTTTTTATGAGTGACCCCCAAATTCGCCTTCAGTATCACGTGAAGGTTGAGGCGATTTCAGGGTTTTTCCTTGCTCTTGCGGGCAAAAACCCTGGTTGCCAGGGGGTATTGTGATGCTTTTATATTTACACATTAATGTAAAAGTTTAGGTGAGGTGCATCTGCGATATTCACCACGGGTTACACATTTTCTCGACATTCAAAACCTATATTTTTACAAGCGCGTGCACATATATAAATATTTACTGTATAAGTTACCCAGAATAACCCCAAGCAGGCACACAAAAGGCGGGTACCCCTCCCCCAGATTCGAAGAATCCGAAAGAGAAAATACCCGCCTTCTCACGCGTTACATCGAGCATTTACGCCCGAAAACTAAACGCTACGCTTATGCCTTGCGGCGGCGCATCACCAGAGCAGCACCCGCAATCAGAGCCACAGAAGCGAAAGCAACCAGCGGCATCACAGCATTAGCACCGGTGTTCGCCAGAGCGCCACGCGAAGAGCCAGCCTGCGAGGAACCTGCGTCGCTCTTAGCTACCGAGGAGCCACCGCCCAAATTATCGGAGCCACCTGCAGAGGAGCCACCGTTCTTCACAGCCGAACCGGACTTATCAGCCTTCACAGCATCCGGAGCAGACTTGGAGTCCTGTGCACCGGTCTTAGAGTCAGACTTCGAATCAGACTGAGATGCCTGATCCTTGGAGGTCTGGTCCTTAGCCTCTGCGGTGTTCTCGGACTTAGCGTCAGACTTCTTATCCTCGGACTTAGCGTCCTCAGACTTCTTATCTTCTGCCTTCTTGTCCTCAGCCTTCTTGTCCTCAGCCTTCGGGTCAGCCGGCTTCGATTCCTCAGCCTTCACACCGGTCACCGTCGGGTAACCCGCGAAATCCAGCGAAGTCGGGGTGATACCCACCGGAGCTGCGCTCGCGTCGGTGTCCTTCACGCCAACCTTGAACTTCAGAATCGAGTTAGCCTTCAGCTGCTGAACCGATGCGGGAACGTCGTTACCCTGGCGGTCCTTGGTGGGCAGGGTGGTGTACTCGCTGGCGGTGGTGATTTCGCCGGTGGTGCTGTTGAGCACGTAGGGCAGGGTCACCTTCTCGTCGCGGTCCTTCTTGTCAACAACCAGTACGGAGCCGTCCTTGAGCAGGGTCACGTCGTTCGCGGCTGCGCCGTTCATCTCAACCTCGCCGATGACCTCGTCAGCACGGCCGTCGAAGACAGCCACCTTGCCGGTGCCAAAGTCGGTCACGTACACCAGGTCGCGGTCCTCATCGTGCTCCAGGGCGAGCGCCTGGGTGCCGAACTTGACGAACTTCTTGAACTCGCCGGTGGTCAGGTCGTACACGGAAATACCGGAGTTGACGCCCTTCACGCCCTGAGAAGAAACGTAAATCTCATTCAGCGAGTGGTCCACAGCAACGTCGGAGGGGCGAACCTCAACGGTGGAATCCTCACCCTGAGTCTGGATGGTCTTCTCAACCTTGAAGGTCTTGGTGTCCACGACGAAGAGCTTGCCGCCGGTGCGCTCGGGCACGTACAGCTTGCCGCCATCGAGGAACAGGTTCATGCTGATGTAGCGGGTGCCGCCGTCGGGTGCGCCTTCGAGCTGAATCTTCTCAACCTGCTTGGTCTTCAGGTCAATCGCGGAGACGAAGAAGCGGCCGGTCACGAACGCCTTACCGGACTCGTGGTCAACCAAAACGGAGCGGGGGTGCTCAATCCAGTTCGGGTCGTCTTTCTTCACGCCCTCGTTGCTCCAGATGAGCTTGAGGGTCTGCTGGTCGTACACTGCCACGGAGTTGTCGGTGGTGTTGGTAACCCAGACGGTGCCGTCCACGTCATCAACGGTCACGCCGTACGCGGAGGTGTAACCGTACTGGCCCTTGTCGTTCTTCTTCACGGGCAGCTCGGCAAATGCCTCGGTCTTGAGGGTGTCTGCGTCCACGCGTGCCAGGGAGGAAGCGAGGCCGCCGCGTGCACCCACGGTGGGCACGAACAGCTTGTGGTTCTTCTTGGAGTAGCCAACTTGGAACTGGCCGGGCAGACCCTGAATGATGTTCGCAACGCTACCGTTTGCATCCACGGTGCGGTGTGCCTCGGTGGAGGGGGTGGTGGTGTCGGTTGCCTTGGTGGTCTTGGTGGCGGTTGCCGGGTAGCCCTGGAACTCGCGGGTTTCGGGGGTGACCTGCTTGATCTCGGAGTTGTCACCTGCGGTTGCGGTGACCTTGAACTTCAGGATGGAGTTCGCCTGAATCTCGGAGGTCTTGGCGGGAACCTCGTTGCCCTGCTTGTCCTTAGAAGGCTTGCTGGTGACCTGGCTGGAGGTACTGACGGTACCGGTGGTACCGTCGAGGACGTAGGGCACGGTTGCGGTTGCGCCAGCCTGCTTGTCCACAGCGATAACGGAGCCGTTGGGCAGTACGACCAGGTCGTTTGCCTTGCCGCCGTTCATGGCAACCTCGGCAATCAGCTTGTCCGCTGCGCCGCCGTCAATCACGCCCACCTTGCCGGTGCCGAAGTCGGTCACGTACACCAGGTCGTTGGCCTCATCGTTATCGAGCGAGAGCGCCTGGGTGCCGAAGGGGATGAACTTCTTGAACTCGTAGGTGGTCGCATCGTACACGGATACACCGGAGTTCGCGCCCTTCACGCCCTGGGAGGAGACGTAAATTTCGTTCTGCGAGTGGTCAATAGCCACGTCGGAGGGGCGAACCTCGCCGTCCTTATCGCCCTTCACAGAGATGGTCTTCTCGACCTTGAAGGTCTTGGTGTCGATCACGAAGAGTTTGCCGCCGGTGCGTTCGGGCACGTACAGCTTGCCGCCGTCCACCAGAATGTTCATGCTGATGTAGCGGGTACCGCCATCGGGTGCGCCCTCAAGCTGAATCTTCTCAACCTGCTTGGTCTTCAGATCGATAGCCGAGACAAAGAAGCGACCGGTCACGAAAGCCTTACCCGACTCGTGATCGACACGCACCTCGCGGGGGTGCTCAATCCAGTTCGGGTCGTCCTTGCTCAGACCCGCATTGGTCCACAGCTGCTTCATGGTCGCCTGATCGTACACGGCAACGGAGTTATCGCGGGTGCTGGTCACCCACACGGTACCTTCCTCGTCATCGACGGTGATACCGTACGCACCCTCGTAGGAGTAGCCCTTGTCGTTCTTGACGATAGGCAGCTCGGCGACAGCCTCAATCTTCAGGGAGTTTGCGTCAATGCGAGCAATCGTAGAAACGTGCTCGTCGCGGTCAGCGGTGCCCGCAACCCAAATCTTGTTGGTCTTCTTTGAGTATGCGACCTGGAACTGACCGGGCAGGCCCTGGGTGATCTTTGCCATCGCCTTGTCGGTGATGGTGCGAGCGTCAGTGCTCTGGCTTGCTGCCGGGGTGGAGTCTGCCGCGAACGATGCGGGGATGGTGGCAACGCCGGAAATTGCCAGTGCCAGCGATCCAACGGCGAGGCCCTTGAATGCCTTGCTTGATGCGAGGTTCATATGTATGTCCTTTTTCGTGGGTGGCGTGTAAAGGTGCGTCTCTCCCCTGTTTGAGGGGCAGTGAGGCGCCGTGTTTTTCTACCTTATGCGGCGGGTGTTTCGTGCACCCACAAGGAGTGAACTAGCCTTCACACAGTATTAAGTAAGGCAACCTTTAACTTACCTTCTAGGTAATACTTACTTAGCGCACAGGATTTTGCAAGATTTTAGGCATATATAACGCAAAATTTCATATGCCAGGCACAGCCTGTCACTAAAACTCCCCGAGGTGCGGCAATACGGGACATGGCAAAACCCCCGCCTCCAGCAAAAGCCAGAAGACGGGGGTTGCACGCTACCCAGCGCGCAACGCCAGGGATAGCTAAAAATTAGGAGACATACGAGAAGTCAGTGAACAGCAGGTTCTGCAGCTTGTAGCGGCGAATGAAACGAGCCAGCTCCGCGCGAGTAGTCGGCGCGGTCGGGTTGAACACGCCCGAAGAATCCAGCACGATGTCGTTCGCGCCAGCCCACGCAACGTAACGGTGCAGAGTACCGGCACCGAGCACGTCGCGGAAACGAGAACCAGCAGCCTCGTTCATTTCAGTCAGCTGAACCTCCGCGTTGTACTGGAACAGTACAGCCGCCAGCTGCTCGTGAGAAACCGGTGCGGTCGGGTCAATCTTGTCACCACCAGTGAGCGGCTCGGTGATCTTGCGATCACGAGCCCAGTGCAGCGCGTTCGCGGTCGGGCGGCCTGCCGCATCCTCAAAGGGTGCAACATTAGAGTTTTCGCTCACGCCAGCGTGACCTGCAGCGTGGTTCAGCAGAGCAATAAGCTCCTCACGGGTCACGGGGCGGTCCGGCTCAAACGCGCCAGACTGAGGGTTCGGCATCAGCCACTTCTTCTGGTTCGCCATGCGGATATCCTCAGCGAACGGGTGGCTACCCGGAACATCCTCGAAAGAGGTCTTCAGGATCTTAGTCTCAGCCACGGGGATGCGCGCAGCAATCTGGTGGGTAACCTCCTGACCCCACGGGTCGGAGCAAATATCCAGCTGCAGGGCGTGCTCGACACCTTCACCCTGCATCAGCTCGATGGGGAACTGGTCGCTACCGCTGAAGCTGTCAGCGTCACCGTCAAATTCGGGGGTGAGCGGCCAGGAGCGCAGAGTTTCGAAAGAGTCGTTACGAACGTAGCCGTGGCGTACGGTCAGAGTGGTGCCTTCGGTGAGGAATTCACGTAGACCGTGTGCAGTGTAGTTGACGGTCATACCGGTTTCAGTGATGGTGGCACGCTGAATGACGAGGCGCGGGCCTTTAGTTTCCTCGGTTGCCGGAGCAATGTTGGTGGGTGCTTCGTCAGCCTGCGCGGCCTGTGCCTGCAGGGTCAGTGCGCCTGCAGCAGCAGCGGCGGAAGCACCCTTTACAAAGAATCGTCGTGAGAGTCGATGGTTAATCAAGGGCATGATTGTCCTATTCAGTTCTTGTTTGAGTTGAGTGAGTTACGGGTGGCAGGACGCGCGGACAACGGCGTAAACGGTGAGTGAGGCCGATACGTGAGGTTCCCTCCCCCGTGTGCGTGAGTGAGACGCAGGATACCGGGGTGCGGGTGTCTGTCGGGCGGATGCGCGGTGAGTGAGACCGGCACGGTTCCCTGACCCAGTCATCTAGCGTACCTTAAGGTCCCCTTTAAAGCGAAGACGAAACGGCGGTGATTTTACGCCCATTTTCGATGTTCAACGAAATAGGGGCGATATCTGGAAAGGTTTGCCGGAAGTTGGTATGGGTTCTTGATGGGGTGATTTTGAATTACCCAATGCCGCGGTGTTCCGAGATGTGGAATATGTGGGTTTCTGAAGTTTTATGTGTGACACGCCGTTTCAAACCCTTTTCAAAGAGTTATAGTTATTGGTACCCTATCACTGTTCCTATATCCTCAACAAAGGAGTTACCCATGGAGGCCAAGGAATTCTCATACGAGAAGGCTCTCCTCTTTTTCGCCAAGTCCAAGTACGCCGACCTTTTCGGCGTAGCACTGGTTATCGCCATCGCAATCGCCTCAGGATACCTGAGCACCAACCTCGCCAAATACGTCGACTGGGGCCCGATCACGAACTTCATTCCCCTCGGCGTGATTTCCGTAATTAACGTGGGTATTTCAATGATGTCTACCCGCCTGACCGGCCGCCTCTCAAACATCGGCAACGTGCTCGGCATTATTAACACGGCGCTGTCTGGCGCGATTGATTACATTCTGGGCAACAAAGCAGCAATCATCACCTACCCGGTCACGTTCATCGTGTACACCTTCGCGATTCGTAGGTGGCAGAACTCCGAACGCGGCAAGGCAATGGAACCGCCGACCGGCGCTAAGGGCCAGCTGATTATCAGCAGCATTGTGGTGGGCTCGTTCGCGTTCTCCCCTGATTGCGAACTACATTGGCTACGGCGGGCAGACCTCGTTCCTATTCTGGATCACGACCGCAGTGTTTGGACTGTCCCTGTCAGCAAACATTCTGAACGCGCTCAAGCTCACGATGCAGTGGCAATTCTGGTTCGTGTACAACACCGTGCAGTGCATCAAGGCGCTGACCCAGGGCAACTTCGCGAACGTCGGCAAGTACATCTTCTACATCATCAACAGCGTGGCAGCACTGCTGCTGTGGACCCGAAATGGCACCGCAGCCAAGGGTACCGTGGCGGTGGCGTAAAGGGGCGGTTCCCTAGCGCACCAGCTACCGCATATCCACCCAGCGATATGTAGGCACTCATAATAGATAGAGGGAGGGGCCCTCCGGCAATACGGCCGGAGGGCCCCTCCCCTTGCATTGTGCGGGCATATTTGCCAGCTTTGATAAGCGGCTAGGTTAGCCCAGCGGAATCGCGCTACCCTTCAGAACCTGACGCTCAGGAGCCGAATCACTACCCACCTTCGCGATGGGGAAAGCAACAAACGCCTGAACGCCCTTCTCACGAAGAATCGCCTTCTCATCCGCCAGCTCGGACACGAAAATGTCAGAGCTCAAAGAGCCGCGTTCCATCGCCTTACCGACCTCGTCAACCACCCTACGGTAGGGGTGGCTGCGCAGCACGGTTCGCAATCGGGCGGGCGTAACCCTTCCGGAGGATACCGGAAGCACCATGAGCCGCGGGTGCAAAGCGTTGTACGGGTACGCACCGGGGGTTACACCAATCCGGTGGATCTGGTGAATCACCGGGAAGTTCGCAATACCCACCAGGGCACAGAATGCGAGCGCGGTGTCCGTCGGCTGCGGGACGGTGAAGCCGGTTCCGGTTCGGGATTCCGGCTTATTATCCAGCGAGTCGTACAGGGTCTGCCCGGTAATACCGCTGAGCATCGCAGAAGGTTCCCAGGTTGCCAGATCCGCGCACATCAGGCGCAGGCGGTCCTTGACGAATTCCTGGCCCTTGTTGCGGGTCTTCATCTCCCAGCGAGACGCGCCGTGATCCGGGCGAGGTGCCTTGGATTCAAACGCCAGTAGGAAGGTTCACCCAGGCCGGAGATCCAGAGCAGAGACAGCAGGTCATCACGTTCCATCAGCGCGTCCAGATGAGCCTGTCGGGTCTTCTGGTGAGAAGCCCAGTCGTGCGGATACTTCTCCGCGTCGATTCCTCGAATACGCGGGGAGAACGGGGAGAAAACAGCAGCTTCCTTACCCGCACCGTAGGACTGGTCGACGTTCACCCAGCTGTCTTCAGCGGCCAGGGAAGAAACGTAGGAGTGCACGCACTCGGCAATTTCTTCTTCTGACACGCCTTCAGCATGCATCTGGGCGCGCGGCTGACCCTCCTGAGACCAACCGACAGTGACGGTTCCGGGGTGCTTCTGCTCAACCATCAGGGACAGTCCGTAGAGGGCAAAATGGGTCAGTGCCGAGGTGTAGTCACCGGCAATAGTCAGCGTTGCCATTAGTGTCCCTCCCGTGAAATCTGGGCGTCTGCTGCGCGTTCTACAGCTTCAAGGTAGGCGGTAGCGTACGGGCCGTAGGTGCGGCTCGTCTGCTCCATGAGGTTATCCCAGTAACCGACGTTGAAGAGTCGGGTCGCCTGTTCCTTGAGCGCTTCGTAGTCCGTTCCCTCGGGCAGGTAGCCTTCCTTGAGCAGGAAGCCTGCGTCGTGGGCGAAGGAGAACCGGCCGTGACCGTGACTGCAGCCAATGATGCGCAATACCAGGTCGCGGTGCTCCCCCACCTTTTCGGGCGAGGTCGCAACCATGAGTGCAGACAGCTGCTCGTGACGCCAGCCCCTCGGCAGGGCGCTACGGCTACGGGCGCGGTACGCCTCAGCCACGGAACGGTGGCCGCTCTTTGCAAGCGCGCCCGCCTCCGGGTCTGCACCTAGCATCTGCTGGAAGCGCAGGTCGCGTTTGCCCTCGTCGTGGTACTTTGCCGCCAGTTCCAGGGCCTCCGAGAATTCCGGTGCCAGGCCGAGGTTCTCGGCAAGCTGGCGGGTACGCTCAGCAACATCGTTCTGGTGGTCATCCAGAAGAACAGGATCGGTCGGGGCCAACTCCTGAGCAATATCGGAACCTTCAACAGACTCTTCGTCGGTCACTTCGGCGTACCATGCGATAACTTCCTGACCGTCCTCAGCCTCGGTAGAAAGCTCAGAAGCAATCCTCTTCTCGCCCTTCGCGCTCTGAGTGTCGAGCAGCTCCGCTACCTCTTCGGGTGAGAGGCCCAGGTATTTCCTGAAGTGTTTCTCACGATCCGCGCACTTCTCGTACACGTAGAGTTTGATGCCCTCGGGGAAGGGCACAGCCTCCAGCTCGTCTTTCTTAGAAGGCAGCTCACGCTGAGTCACAGCAATACCCTGGTTCGTGAACGGAACACTGTCCGTATCAAGAAGCAGGACGTCACCGGGGGCCAACGACTGGTTGCTCTCATCGCCGTGGTCAGCATCCTGCCACAGGGAGATTTCACCCTGACGGTAAAGGAATTTACGCGGCTTCACACCGTGCTCATCCTGGTAGTCCAGAATCTCCTGAAGAATCTTCAGATTCGCGGGGAAGGTTTCCTGGTCGCGCGGTGCGAAGTAGCCGGTCTTGAGAATCTCCATGGCGGCAGAAGAGTTGCTCGGCAGGCTATCGCGCACGATAACACCACCCATCGCGGTTTCTGCGTCCAGGGAGTCGTGCAGCCACAGGTCAAGGTCCGGCTCATCGTAGGGGTTCTCGTCGGTACGCGAGAATTCCAGCAGGTCAGACCATTCCGGGCGCTGGTAGAGCAGACGTTCCGGGGAGGACTGTACCGGCGGGTTCTTCACCATTGCGGCGGGGTTCACCGACGGGTTCTCAGCACCGTTGAGCGCTTCGAGCCAACCATACGCATTGCTCAGGTCGACCGCCTTGTAGGGAGGCGCGTCCTTCTTGACCGAGTCACCGCTGGTAGGCCCAATAACGACGACCTTGGAATCCGTACGGCGACCCAGACGGTTAACACGGCCGAAGCGCTGTGCCAAGGAAGAGGCCGGAGCCAGCTCGGTCACCAGGTCAGCAAAGTCAACATCAATACCGACTTCGAGGGTCTGGGTGGCTACAACAACCTTCACGGACTTATCGCCTTCGGTAGTGAAGAGCTTGCTGTGCTCATCCTGCAGCTTTTCCAGATCCGAGGGGCGCATGCGTCCTACGAGAAGCTGGACCTCTTCCTTTTCAAGCGCCTCCTTGTCCTCAGTGAGTTTCTCCTTGATAGAGATAGCCGTCCGCACATGGTTGACAATACAACCAATAGTGTGGGCTTCCTCTGAGCCTTCGCTCGCCTCACGGTGAGCAAGGAACTTCTTGATGGCGTCCACAGCGGCATTCACGGTCGGAGCGTTACCGGGCTTGCCATCCCACTTATCAATGGGGCGAAGCACCAGTTCCTTCTGCGAGTAGACACGGTCGCGCAGGTTTTCATCATTCGGGCTATCGAGAGCCTCAATGTCAACGCCCAGAGTGGTCGATTCGCTGTCCTCAGTGGAAGGGGTAGCAGTCGTCTCAACCACCTGCAGGGTGGGAACGCCCAGGTCAGCCTCATACTTCTGCAACTCGGCAATGCGCTGAGTGGTGTGTAGCAGCTGACGGTTCATGTGTGCCTCGTCGAGCACCATGACGGTGTCCATGGTCAGCAAGGCGGTCTCACGCGGGCGGGCGGCCTTGGTGCTACCGTAGCCGCGGAAGAGCGCTCGCGAACCGTACATGTCGGGGGTTGCGGCGATGATTGCGCAGGCCGAAATGTCGGTCACCGGCAGGGTACGGTTCGAGAGTTCGCCACGGATGTGGCCAACTTCGAAGGGGGCGCTCCTCTGGTCATCATTGCGGGTCTGGAAGCTCTGGAGAGCTTCAGCAACCCTACGCAGAATATCGGGCTCACCGGATCCATCAGCGAGCGCGCCCTCCATGCCTTCGAGAATCTTGTCGGCACGGGTTGCCTGGCTGTCGACCAGCGCGCGGCGTCCCACGGTCACGCAGAGGCGACGGGGAACGCGCGGCGCGGCGCCAACCGCTGCGAGCGCATTCGCGAAGAGGTGGATATCAACCACGGAGGACTTACCGGAACCGGTCGGTGCGTTAATACGTTCCGGCCATACACCGTGCTCGCAAATGTGGTCGAGTACCTCTTCCTGCCAGCTGAAGGGCGCGTACCCCCCATTGAGTGCGGCAAAGAAGGCACCGAACTCATCACGAGTGATGGAGGGCAACGTGGTAGCGGGGCTAGTCATGCTTTTCCTCCTTCTTGCGGCGGTCGTATTCTTCGGTGGGCACGTCGAACGGAACCAGCAGGCCGCCGCCCATGTGACGGGACTGGCCGATGGCTACGAGGGTCGTGTCCGTTGCCAGGTTGCCGAGGTCTACGATGCCGCGCCACGGCTCTGCGGGCAGAGTACGGGGCAGCTTGTAGGCGTAGGCGGCGGGGTTCTGGGTTACCCGGTGGGCTTCCAGGACCTTGGCCTCTGCCTTTTTAGCGACCTGGTCCCTCAAGCTGCGAATTCGTTCGCGTGAGGTTTCAGCCTCGGGCGCTTCGAAGCTGTCACGCCACACATAAGCCATGGAAAGCAGAGCGGCGTCAGCGAACGTCCAGGCCTTCGTCTCAACCTTCTTCGGGCGGTTGAAAACGCGCGATTCGGGAACGGCCGCGCTGAGAGTACGCCACAGGCGCTTGTACCCGGTCTTGGGAGCATCCCAGAAACCTTGCGCGGGCAGGCGCTTCTGGCGAAGCTTCACGGTCAGCCGGGGGAAGTCCTGAGCGTAGAGGGTTTCTACGCTCCTGAGTGCGATACCGAGTTCTACTGCTTCATCGGTCGGGGCGCTTGCCGGGACCAAGACGAGCAGGACTCCCCTAGACTTCACCTCACGACGCACGTAGTCAGGCAGGTAGCGGGCAGGCAGGTACTGCAGCGCCAGGCTGTTGGCCGGCTTGTGGCCCTTGGGGTACCTACCGGTGATGAGGCTGGGCGCGCCGAATCCTGCGGCAGCTACGAGAGCTTTGTGCAACAGGGAGCATGCCTTGACGTACTGTTCGGGCTTCAGCTCTTCACCATCTACTTCGAGGAACCACAAGTATTCCCAGGGGCTGGTGGAGGTTTCAGCCTCCACAGGCTGGTACTTGATGGATCCGAGGCCTGCGGTGGGTACCGATGAGGGGCGCATCGTGTCGCTCGCTGCGGTCTTATCACCTGCCTTGGTGGGAACCTTGGCGGGGTACGCTTCTGCGTGAGCATGCATGAGCGCGTTGATTCGACCGGGTACGGGTACGCGGACGGGCATGCCGCCTGCTTCGAAGGGGCCCGACTTGGTGTCGATGGTGTGGGTGGGTTCCACGTCTCCGGTGTAGAGGGCGGTGAAGCTGCTGGCTTCTCCGAGGGAGGGTACTTCTCCGCAGAGCTGGGTGATGGTTTCCGCGATGTCTGCAGGCACCTTATCGTACTGCCAGCCGATGGTGTCGGATACAGCCCAGCCGTCGGATACGGCGCGACGTTCGGTCTGCCGCCCATCCTTGGTGGAGCGCGCTACCTCGCGGTACATGAATCGGCTCATCTTGTTGGGTGAGCGGTACACGGGGCACATGTCGGGAAGCTGCAACCCGGTCGGGGGGGTTCTCCTCAAGCCATTTGAGGGCCTTGAGAGATTCTTCCGAGGGGGGCAAGCTGCCCGTGTTCGATAATTGCGTGAGGTCCCTGCGCGGCCGCGCTGAGGAGCGCGGCCTGCAAGCGGGCAGGGTCGGGGAAGGCGTCGGGGCTTCCGTCCGCCTTGTGGCCCTGGTATACGCCGAGCGGGAACCTCGCGAGAATTCCGAGGTTCGTCATATTATTCAGCGTCCTCCGCGGTGGCGTTCTTGATGATGATGGGGTTGCCGTCGACGTTGAAAGTCTGGCCATTCCAGTCAGCCACACCAGCCTTCTTGGCATTCTCGATAGCCTCGAGGAGCAGCTGGTCGGTGTGTTCAACGGTCAGGGGTGCGAAGGGCTTCTTCTCGCCGAAACGCTGGTCGAGGGTGACAACGGGTGCGGAGGATTCGATTAGGTCACAGTTGGCACGGATGTAAAGTTCACGCTCCGCACGGGCAATAGCGTTGAGGCCGAGTGCGGCGAGGAGTGCACGCGCAGCAACGTTCTTGGTTTCGTCCTGACCGAATCGCAACTGGCGCAGGGTGGCGAGGCTCAGAACCCAAGAGCGGATGATACGACGGCAGGCAACAGCACCGGTTTCTTCGAGCGAGGGCGGGATGCTACCCAGGCCGAGAGTGGATGCGGAGATGCGAGCATCAGCCTTGGCGGTCTTTACTTCCTTGCGGCGTGCAGCAACATTCTTGGCACTCAGTTCAGCTTCCTGGTCATCGACGAGAGAGTTAAGTTCCTTGGCTCCAAGCTTTACGCTAGCGGCTACGGCGTCGACGCGGGCGCCGCCACGGCGTGCCTGTCGGTGTTCAGCGCCGGGTTCCTGGTCTGCGAGGACGCCGATGATTTCACCGACGAGGGCGCTGCGCAGGCGGACCTGGTTACTCTTGCGGGTGGAGTCCCATGCGCCGAAGAGGAGCGCTGCGGGGGCGGTTTTGAGCAGTGCGCTCATGTCTGCGGGGGTGCAGTTGCGCAGTGCGCGGTACTGGTCGTTTTCGGTGATGGGCTTATCGTCGACGCGACCGGCGCGGAAGTGGCCGTCGAAGATGCGGTGGGAAAGCTCCATGTCGGTGTATTCTACGGGGCCGTTTTCGGTCTTGTAGGTGACGACGGCACGGGGAATCTTGACGGCTGCTTCGTCGCCGTACTGGCGGCCCTGCTCGATGGCGGCTTCTGCACGGTTGAGTTCGGACTGCTTGCTGTCGATGAGGACGACCTTCTGAGGCTTGCCCTTGACGGCCTTTTCGGCGTCCTTGGAATCTTCTTCCTTCTTGGGTTCGTCCTGGCCTTCAAGCTTCTCCACGATGTAGCGGGTTTCGTAGGCGAATACGGACTTGGAGCCGTCAACGAACTTGGCGGGTGCTACGGATGCGTGGGGGCCTGCGGCGGGTTCGAGTTCGGTGATGGAGGTGATGACGGAGCCGCCGCCGAGCTCGAGGTTATCGAGGAGATCGGCGAGGGTGATAGTGTTCTGGGACATGGTTGTCTCCTTATATGTTGGGTGCACGTTTGCTTCGATGCGTTGGACGTGCACGTTTACTTGTATAGCTTTAAGCTACTCTGCTTTTTCAAAAGGTGCGCGCGTTTTCGTCACGCCGCTATTTCAAGGACGGTAATACCCCCCTGAATCTGCACTATAACAGCCATACTTTAGGCATTATTCAACACAAATTCAGGGGGTCGATTCTCCTACTCATACTGTGCTTGCTTCATTGTTCAAATGAGATTGGCGTAGCTGGAGGAGGATTTAGCAGGATGCCACATAAACGGTCAGTACTCGGCACGGATTGGAAATCCACTCTGCGTCGCCGATATACTGATTCAAATCGTGTTTTGTGACAGCAAAACATGACTTCCGCTTATTGCGGTATCAAGGTACTTCAAAGCCGCCTACTGCGACTCCGTCGTGGTAGGCGGCTTTTGCGCATCCGCTGACACGTGCACGGTTACATGATTATGAGGGGTGAGAACGGTAATCACCGTTCCACCGTGGCTCACAACCGAGACATGAATATGCGCGGATTCCTCTCCAATGCTCAGAGACGGAGCGCTTGCAGCACCCCCATCACTCAGCATTTCTTCAGAATGTGCCTTTTGAGGAATGCCCATCTCAGGCAGGTGTCCCACACGAGCCAGGATAGGCTTAAATACCATCTCAATCAGCACAAATGCAATAAGATTCACGATCACCCCCGTGGCCATCGGCGTAGCCTGCGAGATGGGATCAATTCCAGTAGTCAGCATTACCGCCAACTTCCTTACCGCCGCTTCATGTTGACCGACTGCACCAGATTTCCCAGGAGTCGGACTGAGGTTCAAGCGACATGATCAGCCTCAGTCGCTCAAACGTACCACATCCCCCTCAAATAGTCAAAATCACGAAAACCCTCGGGCTCCCTGAAAAGATTATTGGAGGTATACATTCCGAGCCCCCCTTCCAGAATTTTTCCGAAGGGGGGGACACATCGAAAGCTCTCAAAGGGCCTGAACAGCTTCACTTTGAGAGATGCGTAAGAAAGGTTGCCCCTTGAAAGTATTATTGGAGTCCTCAATGAATACTCTCACCACTACGGGCGCGAGGGACAGATAGGAAGCGCATACTTCGAGGGTTTTGCAACCTCCTCCATTATCCCACCCCCTCGACCAGTCCGCAATCGAACTCGTCATTCCTCCGCTCCCCTACCGCGCGTCGCTAGCGAATGAGCAGCACTCGGCTAGAGAATGAGCGCATCCGATTCGGTCACCTCGCGCACCCGGCCAATGTAACTGAAAGTCGGCTCATCAAGCCTGGCCAGCAGCCCCAGGTCGCAGAAGAGCACTGAGTCCTCGTCCGGATCGATGAGTTCCTGAACTTCGTCTTTGATGCGCCGCACCTTGGCGGGGGCCGCATCCATAATGAAGACGCTGTACTGAATACGGTCCCCATAACTGAGAATGAGCTTGGCCAGCTTGGCGCGCCGCCGGTCGCTGGGCACATCGTAGGCGATGAGTGTTCGTCGGGCGTCGTCACGCATTATCGTACGGTCACCCCCGTGTACTCGCGGGTGGTTCCGTTAATTACGCCCAAGAGCATGCGGGCTTGCACCTCAATAGCGCGGCGCCACGTCACCGAATACCCGTAGGTGGGGTGGGTAATCTCCGTGGCCATACGCTTCTCGAACGCTGCGATGATGGTCTTCCGCCCTTCGGGTGTGAGCCGGTAGCTGCCACCAACCGCGGTGAAGTGCGCCGCTTTAACCTGCTTCCTATTAATAAGAGAAACCACCACGGAGTCCGCGATTACTGCACGGAACTCTTCCATAAGGTCAAGCGCGAGCGCCGGCTTATTGCGAGAGCTGCTGTGCAGGAACCCGGCGTGAGGGTCGAGCCCGCACGTGAGAATCCCACGAATGCATTCTGAGCTGAGCATACCGTAGGCGTAGTTCAGCAGAATGTTGATGTGGTCATTGGCACCTCTCCCCTGCCGCCCAGTCCAGGTCCAGCCGAGTTCGGTGAGCACGTCTTCTTTGAGCATGGTCGCAAAGTTGCCGAAATAGAGCGAAGCGGCTTCACCTTCGATGCCGAGCAGCTCCGGGATTGAGGTAGCCTGCGGCGTGTGCTTCTGAATGTCTCGCATGGTGCGGCATGCGTCTGCGGCGTGGCCGTTGCGGCGTAGCAGGGTCGCTTGGTTTGCGATTTTGCTGGCAATCATGGCGGCCGCTATGGGCAGGTGCCCCTGCGCTGAGAGGACATGCTGTTGCACTCGGGCCAGTCCATTCGGTCCGGTGCCGGGTTGCGACCAGCCGTAGACTCGGCCGGTGCTGGAGCACCAGATGATGGTGCAGTTGCGCCACATGAGTTCCCGCAGGAGCGCGGAGGAAACGTCGATGTTTCCGTGGACCACGAGGCTGTGCACACGTTCGAGGGGTACGCTGCTGATTGTTTCACCGAGGTGTTGCACGATGAGGCGTCCTTGCTGGACGGTCGCTCTTGATCCTTGCGTGGTGAGGTGCGCTACTTGGCTGTCGGGATTGCTGGCGACGACGCGTGTAATGTTTTCTTTTCTGTGGGATTCGTCGGGTAGGCACACGGAGATGTGGGAGCACCAGCTGCAGCGGGGTGAGTCTTCGAAAGGTTGCGGTGCTGTCGGGTTGTCGATGAGTGCGCGGGTGGTGTGTACGTATTCTTCTGCGGTGCGGATGTCTTCATCTGAGATGTCAACGGGCACGGTTTTGTTGTGGTTGGTGAAGTGCACCGCGCATTCACTGACGGTTTCGCCAGCTTCTTCGAGGCAGATTTTCTGAAGGGCAAGCTGCACCCTGTGGGCGGGCGTGACGGATGCGTTGCGGCGTACGGGGGTTGCTTTGTATTCGATGATGCGGGTAGAACCGTCTTCTTGCGGTTCGATGGCGTCGCACCGTCCGGTGAGTCCGAGGCGTGTTGATGAGATGGTGACTGCGCGCTGTTGTGTGCCGCGGGATGTTTTGGGGTCGTCGACTCGTTTGTGGGCGGATTGCCCTTCTTGCATTTGCGAGGTGTCGGTCTTTTCGCCATTGGATTCGATCCATGCGCGGCGGGGGCAGTACACGGTGTGCATGACGAGTGAAATAGGAAGTTCGTCGCCTGCACTGTAGGGGGTAGACATCGGTGTCTCCTTGGTGTGAGCGAATATGGTGGGCAGTCTGCTTTGGCTGCTTGGTTTTGAGGGTAGCACCACGGTGTGGTGTTTTGGCTTATCAGCGAGTTTATGACGCAGGGTCGGCGTGTTGAGTTTTCTGCTTGGAGGTGTGGATGAGGCGGGTAGCAGCTGGTGGGTGGGGCTTGCTGCTGGTGTTTTGGCCTGGTTGCTTCCTGCGCGGCGAAAAGGAAAAGCTCCGTTCCTGGACTGTGATGGGTCCACGAACGGAGCAGGAATAGGTTAGGGAAAGTCCCTACAAAACTGTAGGGAAATCGCTGAGTTGAGAATCTTTCATTATTCGCCTTGACCTCAATGCCTTAATGAATGTCCCTACGAAAAGGTAGGGAAATGAGCGGACGGTTCTCATACACTGCGCCGATATTGAAGCCTCAATGAAAGGGCCCCGCCCAGGGCGGAGAAATGTAACCTGCAGCATCAGCCTGGCGAGCTTCCATAGACCAGCCTCAATGAATGCCCTTCCAAAAAGGAAGGGAAAAGCCAATACACCACGGGGTCACCATAAAGGTGCGCCAGACTCAATGAAAGTCCCTACGAAAAGGCAGGGAAATGCGCGCACCCCACACGTGTACAGGATGCTGGAGTGCCCTCAATGAAAGCCCTTCCCAAAAGGAAGGGAAATGGTCACACAGGCGGGATCATTACGTCCCGCAGTGGCGGCGCCTCAATGAAAGTCTACACCTCAAGGTACTGAACAAGCAGTCCTGCGGTCATCTTGAGGGGATATTGATCTGCCTTATTGAAAGTCCCTACAAAACCGTAGGGAAATTCCTGCACCGCAGGAACACCCTCATGATACTCCTCCATGCCTCAATAAAAGTCCCTCCCCACAGGAGAGAACAGCTCATAATATACACCTGGCTTACTGAGCGTATGAGTCCTCAATGCAAGTCTCCGCTGAAAAGCGGAGAAATTCGCGGGAACTCGCCCGCCGAAAGAAGAAGAGGAGACCTCAATGAAAGCCCCTCCAAATAGGAAGGGAAATCACCGGTGCAGTACATTTGCCACTGAACCTGGTCACGGCCTCAATGAAAGCCCCTCCAAAAAGGAAAGAAAATGATTCCAGGGCGTGAGGGAGTGCCGAGGCTAAGCCCGCCTCGATGAAAGCCCTCCATAAAGGAAGGGAAATTGTTGAAAGCTTCTCCGAGGCGGCGGGTTTCCGTCTCGCCTCAATGAAAGCCCTTCCAAAAAGGAAGGGAAATTCAACACGTCCGTTGATGGCACGTCGCCAATCCCCGCGCCTCGATGAAAGCCCTTCCGGAAAGGAAGGGAAATCCGACGCCACTCTCGCCTGAAGGACGAAGCGTGAGAGCCTCAACGAAAGTCTACACCTCAAGGTACAGAACAAACGGTCCCACGGTCATCCGGGGGATATTGATCTGTCCTATTGCTAGTCCCCACGAATCAGTGAGGAAACGTGGCCATTCCACCAGCTTAGGACCGTGGCAACATTCCTCGACGAAAGTCTCCGTTAAGACAACGGAGGATATTGCCGCCGCAGCTTCCTTCTCCAGCAGATTCAGTCCTCGATGAAAGCCCCTCCAAAAAGGAAGGGAAAACCACCTCACATGGAACAGGTCTTCATCCTCAACCAGCTTACCTCGATGAAAGCCCTTCAAATTCTGTGCTTGCTGGCGGTCGCGTGTGAAATCTCGCGCGGCCTCAATGATAGTCTCCGCTAGAAAGCGAAGAAACTGATTATCTTTTTGCTTGTTGATAACTTCGTTTTCGCCTCAATGAAAACCCTCCCGAAAAGGAAGGGAAATGACGCTGACCTGCTCGGTCTGAACCCGCAGTTGCAGCCTCAAGGAAAGCCCCTACGAAAAGTAGGGAAATCCAGTACGGGTGCCCGTAGGTGGTGTGGCGGACGACGCCTCAATGAAAGCCCCTCCGAAAAGGAAGGGAAATGCCACCCTCTTAAGACTTTCACCCTATATTTGGGTGCCTCAATGAAAGTCCCTCCCAAAAGGAAGGGAAATTGGCCGCAAAGTTGGGGGTCTAAATGGTGCTCTTCTTGAGCCTCAATGAAAGTCCCTCCCAAAAGGAAGGGAAATGAGCTCATCGCAGACGAAGAAAATCGGGTCGAAGTCGCCTCAATGAAAGCCCCTCCAAAAAGGAAGGGAAATCCCAGTGCAGACCGCAAGTGTCGCCCAGAAAAGCCAGCCTCAATGAAAGCCCCTCCAAAAAGGAAGGGAAATGGCGTTCGAGGAAGTGCGCAGTCAGGCGTGGGAAAAGGCCTCAATGAAAGCCCTTCCCAGAAGGAAGGGACATGCAGACAGCACCCCGGCGTGGAGCGACCCCCAAAAGCCTCAATGAAACCCCTTCCCAGAAGGAAGGGAAATGGCTGTCCACAGGTCGTGTGCAGATTGTCCACTGGCGCGCCTCAATGAAAGCCCTTCCCAGAAGGAAGGGAAATTCCCTGAGAGCCCCGGTGAAGTGCCCAGAGTGGCAGCCTCAATGAAAGCCCTTCCCAGAAGGAAGGGAAATTCCTGCACCGCAAAAACAGCCATATGGCCGGGTGTGCCTCAATGAAAGCCCTTCCCAGAAGGAAGGGAAATGTGAGGGTGTAGTAGCTGGTTTTGGTGCCTTCTTGGACGCCTCAATGAAAGTCCCTCCCAAAAGGAAGGGAAAAGTCAGACCGCAAATGGGCTTCACAACATTCACAACTTTTGCCTCAATGAAAGTCCCTCCCAAAAGGAAGGGAAAAGACGGAAGAGGGTAGCTGCCCTCACCGTTCAGGTGATGCCTCAATGAAAGTCCCTCCCAAAAGGAAGGGAAAAGCCGCCGCTACCCCTGTCCGCACGTCAAATACCCTTGGGGCCTCAATGAAAGTCCCTCCCAAAAGGAAGGGAAAACCCTCGACGAAACCCCAGAACGCCCCGTAACGCTCTGCCTCAATGAAAGTCCCTCCCAAAAGGAAGGGAAAAGCCATACGTCATCATCATCAGCCAGGATAGTTCGGGCCTCAATGAAAGTCCCTCCCAAAAGGAAGGGAAAATTCAGTGTCAATCCTCTTCTTATGAGGCGTGCTCATAGCCTCAATGAAAGTCCCTCCCAAAAGGAAGGGAAAACCCCCCACCTTTCGCTACTAAACCTCCCACCTTTCGCTAGCCTCAATGAAAGTCCCTCCCAAAAGGAAGGGAAAATTTCTCCAATCTGTGAATGTCTGATTTTCAAAAAAGGCCTCAATGAAAGTCCCTCCCAAAAGGAAGGGAAAAACGGTGTGAGGCCAAGATGCATCGGCTTGAAATTCCGGCCTCAATGAAAGTCCCTCCCAAAAGGAAGGGAAAACCGGTGTTGATCGCGTCGGAAATCATGCCCCCCAAAGTCGCCTCAATGAAAGTCCCTCCCAAAAGGAAGGGAAAACCACAAACGCGGCACCGCCTTACCCTTAAGCTTTGAGCCTCAATGAAAGTCCCTCCCAAAAGGAAGGGAAAATACCACTACCGACAACATCCCCGTTTACATCGCAGGGCCTCAATGAAAGTCCCTCCCAAAAGGAAGGGAAAAGCCGCGACAACCTTCACGGCCTCGCTTTTCTTCGCCGCCTCAATGAAAGTCCCTCCCAAAAGGAAGGGAAAAGTTCTTCTCCTGCACACTTGAAGTGCCATTCTTAGAGAAGCCTCAATGAAAGTCCCTCCCAAAAGGAAGGGAAAATTCTTGATGGGGTCTACAAAGTCGTTCTTGACTTGCCTCAATGAAAGTCCCTCCCAAAAGGAAGGGAAAAGCCCGTCTTGGACATGCCGGGTGGCATATTGACCCGGGCCTCAATGAAAGTCCCTCCCAAAAGGAAGGGAAAATGCAGGGCGGCAATATTCGCCTGAATTTCATCAGCAGCCTCAATGAAAGTCCCTCCCAAAAGGAAGGGAAAAGATTGCTCTGCTCGGCGCGCTCGCGGCGAACAAGGCCTCAATGAAAGTCCCTCCCAAAAGGAAGGGAAAAATCCCGTCCCTCTCTTCTGCATTTAATGTTGGTGGGCCTCAATGAAAGTCCCTCCCAAAAGGAAGGGAAAAGCGTGCCGGTCGTGTGGCTCCGCTCTACTTCTTTTAGCCTCAATGAAAGTCCCTCCCAAAAGGAAGGGAAAAGAGTAAAGATGCTCGTTTCGCGCAGCAGGACGGAAAGGCCTCAATGAAAGTCCCTCCCAAAAGGAAGGGAAAAACGGGGTGAGGCCAAGGTGCATCGGGCGCAGGTTTTTGCCTCAATGAAAGTCCCTCCCAAAAGGAAGGGAAAACCTTCACACATTGAGCTGTCGGAACAGTTTTTTTCGCCTCAATGAAAGTCCCTCCCAAAAGGAAGGGAAAAGCGGTAGCGGTAGGCGACGGCGAGCCCGTCCCCGCCTCAATGAAAGTCCCTCCCAAAAGGAAGGGAAAACACGTGTCAGAGGCACGCATTTCAGTGCGCTTCCTGCAAGCCTCAATGAAAGTCCCTCCCAAAAGGAAGGGAAAAAGCCACCCGAAACTAGCCCGCAACCATGCGGCAGAAACGGGTACCATGCGAGAACCTCGCGGCAGGCCCACACAAAAAGTATACCCAAACCAGCCTACACGCGCCCAAACATCCGTGACAAGCCAAAACACCACGCGAGCGACACGCCATATTTACGTCACGTACCAGGTTCTCGCGCGCAAACAAAGACCCCCTCCGGATCCTCTCGTGGAGCATCCGGCGGGGGGTCTTCACTATATAAACTTTTCGACGCAGTTCACGCATTCACACTGCGCGGTTTCGCAGCGTCAGGCGACGGCTACTCAGATTCGCCGAGCATGCCCTCACGAGCCAACGCAGTCAAACGAGACACCGCACGGAAATACTTCTTCTGATAACCACCAGCCAGCATCTCCTCAGTAAACACCTTGTCAAAAGGCACACCCGAAGAAACAATCGGCAAGTCCTTGTCATACAGGCGGTCAGCCAACACCACAAAACGCAGTGCCACCGACTGCTCAGTAATCGGGTGAACATCACGCCACGCAATACCATCCAGGCCATCAATCAGCTGACGGTAACGCGACGGGTGCACCTTCGCCAGGTGCTCCACCAGGTCAGCGAAGTTATCAACACCAACAGTCTGGCCGCCGAACACTTCCTCAACCTTCGCATCAAACTCGGTGTCTGCTACAGGCTCCGGCGCAGCAGGCAGGCCACGGTGACGGAAATCCTCACCATCCACACGGTGCACCTCAAACTGCGAAGCAAGCACCTGAATCTCACGCTTAAAATCCTCAGCCGCGAAACGGCCCTCACCCAGCGCACCAGGCAGCGTGTTCGACGTCGCCACAAGCTTCACGCCAGCATCCGCCAGCTCACGCATCAGACGAGACATGAGCACAGTATCACCCGGATCATCCAGCTCAAACTCGTCAATACACACCAGCTTGTAGCTGCTCAACGCCTCAACCGTCTTACGGAACGTCAACGCACCCACCAGGTTCGTGTACTCCACAAAAGTACCGAACGCCTTCGGGCCATCCACATAATGCCACAGCGACGCCAACAAGTGAGTCTTACCCACACCAAAACCGCCGTCAAGGTACAGGCCAGCCTTCGTAGAATCCTTCTTCTTGCCACCAAACAGGCGACCAAAGAAACCGGCACCAGCGCCGCCACCATTAATCTTGTCGCCAAAATCCTTCAGCTTCTGCACAGCCTCAGCCTGCGACGGCTGATTCGGATCAGGAATGTAGCTATCAAAAGACACTTCACCAAAACGCTCAGAGGGGCGGAAACCCGCCAGCAACTCATCAGCAGAAACGCGAGGGATGCGGTCGGTCAAGTGTACGGTCGTGGTGGGCACAAAAACTCTTTTCTTCAGTGACGGCGATGTGACTTCCGCTTTAAGTGTAGTACTGTCTAACACCCCGCGTGAGCCGCATGAGTTGCCCGCCACATTACGGGTATGAGGAGGGAGTGGGGTGGGATATACGGGAGGGCTGCTGGGCTGGGACGCGGAGGTCGGGAATGCGAGGGCATGGGTATTCGGGTGCGGAGGCTGAGGTGGAGTGTGTTTTGGGCAGGGTCTGTCTTGGGCGGGTGCTCTTGGGTGGGCGCAGCGTTCGATAGGTTAGTGTCTTCGCCGTGGGTTTTATACCCGTTGTGAAGGAACTAGCCTATCGAATATTCCCTTAACCTATCGGCTATTACTCTGCCCCGCTATCTACTCCCCTAGCTTGCTGTTCATTCTTTTGGTCCGCGGCCCTCTCCCCTGGTCTGCTGTGGGGATTCTTTTGCCGGGGAACACTCACCATTATGTGTAAATTCTTTGCGTGCAGGTACTTATTTGATATATAAAGCATTGATGTGTTCATATGGTGATGTTTCGTCGCTTTATCATCCAAAAGAATGCAAACGACGGCGAATATACGGTATGGTGGACGTTGTAGTGTTCTATAGCGCATTGATGCGTTTGTTGGGCGTACTACGGGGCTGTTTTTCTTCCGGCGGTCAGCTTAACCTGCGAATAATGGCCTGACTTGCACATATACATCACACCGTCACCGATGATAGGAGCGTATCTTCTATGGATTCGACCATCTTTAATCGCCGCACCCTGCTGGGTAGCGGCGCACTTGTGGGCTTGGGCGCCCTGCTAGCGGCGTGCGGCCAGCAGGCAAATAACGAGGCGGCAGCCACCGCCTCCGCCGCGCCGAGTGAGTCGGCTTCGGCGTCTGCAGCGGCATCTGACGCGGCTTCCGCTTCGACTACTCCAAGCCCGGTCATTACCCGCGGCTACTCGGGCGGGTCGAAGGCACCCGATGGGGAGTACCGCAAAGCTGACGGTCATGGTCCCGCACAGAATGTTCCTCTACCGAAAGCCGAGCCGCAGCAGTACCCTGAAACCTTCGCTGGTCTGCGTGAAATGATGCGTGACTGGATTAAGGCACGCAACTACGGTATTCAGACTGGTGATATGCAATATGCATGGCCCTACATGCTGGATACTTTCGATGAGGACATTAAATTCCTGCACTACATCGAGGATCTTTACAAAAGCGGTGGCTGGGTTATTGAAGGAACCTCGGAGTACCAGGCCGAAAGCGATTTGATGTATGACGAGGAAGCCAAAGAATATTGGACTCTCACTCGACGCTTGTGGACTTATGGCATGTACGTAAACCCCAATGGCAAGGTGTATGAGCGCACTAATACCAGCAACGAAAATGAAATATTTATGTTCCGCTATAAGTATCAGAATGGCTACTGGCGACTCTCGGAGCATCGCTCGAATAAGGAGCTACGTGAGCAGGGAATTATCAAATAATGGCAAATAAATTTTCAGGGATTCTAGGAATAACTGTTATTTCTGCGCTCATACTACCCCTTGGCACGTCAGCTGTTGCGCTAGAAGATACTTCAAATAACGACAGTCACAGCATCACAGACCATAGCGCCACTCCACCAGCTACAGAGATTGGAAATGAGGGACTAGATTCCGAAGATCAGGTCAATTTATCTCCCCAGCAGGCGGAATCTGAACTCGTCGCTCGAGCGGAGAACAAGCAGAAGTCTTTTGAAGAAACCCACCATCTCATGCATGATGGTCAAGGAAACCAATTCTATGCCTCAATTGAAGACAAGGACTCCTGCGTTACTCCCGATAGGCAACCAGGGCAGTATTCCCGCACCCGCATGATGCTCGACGACGGCAACGACTACACCGGCTACTACAGCCCCTCCGGCCTCGGCACCTTCTGCACCCCGGTAGAATCCCGCACCCTAACCGCCAATAACCCCGGAGAGCCTCGTAAACTGAGCCCCGCTGAAATGCTTCAAGAAATTGAAGACAAATTCGCCAACACCGATATCCGACCGCCTATCCTGAAGCAGTCCTATAACTCCGGTGACGGTACCGGCAGGGCTAAAGGCGACCCGAATATCTACAAGGGCGACAACGTCAATTTCTACGCTGAAGCCCCCACCGCTTATTGGGAAGGTGAGCTTTCGGCCGGTCACGTTGAAATCGAGTCTTATCCGGTGCAGATGACCGTCCAGTACGGCAACGGTGACGAGGGCAGCTTCTACACCATCGGCGAGCCCATCTACCCAAAGTCAGGCTCAAAAGCACGACCGACTGCAACCAGTTATGTGTATAAGCGTTCGGGTAATTTCCACGCGTACGCAACGGTTTCTTATGCTGGCCGGTACCGTGTCAATGGCGGCCCGTGGCAGGCTATGCGTACTGTCATTAAGAAGGACACTGCTGAACCGCTACTGATTCGTGTGTGGTGGGTTGATGTGGGACGCGTCGGCGGCACCTGCGAAGACGACGAAACTCGCTGGGGCTGCAAGAACGACCCGACGATGGGCAAGAAAGATAATCCGAACCCGCGTCTGCGTAAGGCCGATATTCGTACCGGTCAGCGTTGGCACCTGAACGATAACGGTGACGGGGATACAGAGTATTCGCTGCACCGCGACTGGCCCGACATGTAAAGCCCACCGTGGGTCTTACGCTGAGAAGCCACATGTTCGCCGAGAAGCCACTTCTTTGGTGGCTTTCGAAACACATGTGGCTTCTCAGCTATCGGGGTTCTTCCCTTCGGCTGGTTAGTCTTCCGGTTTCTAGCCAGCCGCCTATTCACACTTCACACCGATATGAGGAATGTATTTCTATGACTTCCGTTTTTCTTACTCGCCGCGCACTGTTGAGCGGCAGCACACTCATGGGTCTCAGTACCCTGCTTGCAGCGTGCGGCCAGCAGGCGGCTAATGAGGCGAGCGCCTCGGCATCATCGACAGCAGCTCCGAGCGAGACCGCTTCGGCAACTGCGGCTTCTGAAGTTGCCTCTGAATCAGCTACCCCAAGCCCGGTTATTACCCGCGGCTACTCTGGTGGCTCGAAGGCACCCGATGGGGAGTACCGTAAGGCCGACGGCCATGGTCCCGCACAGAATGTTCCCCTTCCGAAAACCGAGCCGCAACAGTACCCCGAAACCTTCGCTGGTCTCCGTGAGATGATGACCGATTGGGTCAGAGCCCGTAACTACGGTATTCAGACCGGTGACATGCAGTATGTATAGCCCTATATGCTGGATACCTACGAGAAGGATATTAAGTTCCTCAAGGATATCGAACGCCTTTATCAGCGCGGAGGGTGAGGTGGTGCGCTCCCCGGACTGGGTCTGTATTCCTACTTTCTAGTTTTACCAAATAAGACTATAATAAGGAGTATCTATTTCGGAGGTTTTTATGTCATTTCTATCAAAAAATTGGGCAGGACTGTCAGTCTGCCTGATCATTTCTATCATCTCTTGGGTTTTAGGAGGATTTCTGCCTGTTGTGGGAGCACCTGTTTTCGCCATTTTTATCGGAATGATTCTCCATCCCTTTCTCACTTCCTATACACAACTGGATGCCGGTTTGACTTACAGCTCCAAAAAATTGCTTCAGTATGCTGTTATTTTGCTTGGGTTTGGACTCAGTATCTCACAAGTTTTCGCAGTTGGAACATCTTCCCTTCCTGTCATCATTTCGACCATTTCTATCGCTTTAATTATTGCTTTCTTTTTCCAACGCTTTTTTAACCTTGATACAAAGCTAGCTACCTTGATTGGAGTTGGATCTTCTATCTGTGGCGGTTCTGCCATTGCAGCGACTGCTCCTGTTATTCACGCCAAGGAAAAAGAAGTAGCCCAAGCCATTTCTGTTATCTTTTTCTTCAATGTCTTGGCAGCTCTTATCTTTCCGACTCTAGGTTCTTGGCTCCATCTTTCCAACGAAGGTTTTGCTCTCTTTGCGGGTACTGCGGTCAACGATACTTCCTCTGTGACAGCTACTGCTAGTGCCTGGGATAGTCTTTACAATGCAAACACTCTTGAGCCTGCAACTATTGTCAAACTGACACGTACTCTAGCTATTATCCCTATCGTTCTCTTCCTCTCCTATTGGCAAAGCCGTCAACAAGGCGACAACCAAGGAGTGAAGCTTAAAAAAATCTTCCCCGTTTTCATTCTCTACTTTATCCTAGCTTCTCTGCTAACTACTCTTCTCACATCTTTCGGTGTCAGCACTAGCTTCTTTTCACCTCTCAAACAACTCTCCATATTCTTCATCATCATGGCTATGAGTGCTATTGGTCTCAAAACCAACCTCATTGCTATGATCAAATCCAGTGGAAAATCCATTCTTCTTGGAGCCCTTTGCTGGATTGCTATCATCCTGACTAGTCTTGGCATGCAATTACTCATCGGTATTTACTAAGAAAAAAGGGAGCCTAAAGGCTACCTCAGAACGTAGACAAACGTCATTTTTGGCGTTTTATCTATGATGAAAAAACTAAAGAATACATTCTCATGCTGGAACACATTTGGGAATTCGTAATGTATGTTGAACCCGACGAGTCATATACCGAAGACAAAAATACTGCCGAAGGGGACGATAGCGGCGCTTACATTCTCAAATATTCAGATGGATTTTGGACTGTCGTTGGCTCGCTTTCTCAAGAGCAACTGAAGGAAAAAGGGCTACTGAAATAACCCCATAACCATCGAGAAGCCACATGTGTTTCGGCGCATGGTGACTTCCGTAAAATGGTTGTATGGCTAAGAAAACTAAAGGTAAGAAGAGCGGCGCAGCAACCGCCGCCGTAGCACTGCTGACCGAGACGAACACCCCCTTCCAGATGCGCGAATACGAGCACGTTGAGGGCGTCACCTCCTTCGGTGAAGAGGCCGCGAAGAACCTCGGTGCCTCCGAGGAGCAGGTGTTCAAGACCCTGCTGATCGTGCATGAGAAGGATTTCGCGGTCGCAATCGTGCCGGTCTCTGGCAAGCTGAACATTAAGGCTGCCGCGGCGGCCCTGGGTTGGAAGAGCGCCTCCATGTGCGACCCGAAGGTCGCTGAGCGCCGCACCGGCTACGTAGTGGGCGGTATTTCTCCGCTGGGCCAGAAGACCCCCTCCCCCACCCTGCTCGATGAGTCTGCGCAGCTTTTTGACACGATCATGGTCTCTGGCGGTAAGCGCGGCCTGGACGTTGAGCTCGCCCCGGACGACCTGCTGAAGCTGACCAACGGCAAGTACGCTGACATCCGCGCTTAGTCCGCGCTCAGCGGGAATAATCCGCCCGGCCGCGGCGTTACATATGCCGTAAGAGCCTGGGCATGAGAGCAAACTGAAGGAGTCATGATGGGCAATTCGCTACCCGGCGTGGGTGCTATCGCCAAGAACTGGCGTGAAGTGCTCAAGCCTGAAGAGTACGCTGTTCTGCGTGAGGGCGGCACCGAGCGCGCGTTCACGGGCGAGTACTGGAACACTCACACGAAGGGTGTGTATTCTTGCCGTGCATGCGGTACGGAGCTGTTCCGTTCCGATCAGAAGTTCGATTCGCATTGTGGTTGGCCGTCGTTTTTCGCGCCGCTGGCTGAGGACCGTGTGCGTTACCTGGAGGACACGACGTTCGGTATGCGCCGTGTGGAGGTGCGTTGCGCCGCCTGCGATTCGCACCTGGGTCACGTGTTTGAGGGTGAGGGTTACCCGACTCCCACGGATTTGCGGTATTGCATTAATTCGGTGTGTCTGACGCTGGCCCCCGCGGGTGAAGCCGCGGCTAATAAAGCACAGCCGGGTGAAGCACAGCCCGGTGATACCCCAGCTGACGAGGCGGAAGCCGCCGAATAAAGCCCGGCAAGACCCCTCGCGGGCACGCCGGTGAACCCCTTATTGTGAGTCTCTCTAAATTCGAGGCTTTAGGCTCGGGCGGGTAGAATGGCGTAGTGCCTTCGCGGGCACGCCACCCCGCCCGGGCTCGTGTTTGCTCGGGCGTACGCCTACCCGGGCATCTGGCGCATCGTATGGGCGCGTCGAATCAGACAGAGGAAAAGGATTGAGTGCATGAGTACCGCAGCTGAACAGAATGCCGCAGGCACCCCTCAGCTGACCCTTAACGGTATCGAAGTTCCGGACGTTGTTCCTCTGGAGACCCCTTCCGCACCGATTCCGACCCTTATCAACACGGAAAGCGGTCTGCGTCGTGCCGCTGAGCAGTTGGCGGCGGCGTCCGGCCCGGTGGCTGTTGATACGGAGCGTGCCCAGGGCATCCGCTACGGTTCGCGTGCTTTTTTGGTGCAGCTTAAGCGTGAAGATCAGCTGTACCTGATTGACCCTGAGGCGTTTAAAGATTTGCGCATTATTAACGATGCTCTGGCAGATGCTGAGTGGGTTATTCACGCCGCAATTCAGGACTTCCCGAGCCTGGACATGCTCGGTATGCGCCCGAATCGCCTGTTTGATACGGAGCTTGGTGCGCGTCTTGCCGGTCTGGAGCGCGTGAACCTGGGTGCGACCGTTGAGGAGCTGCTCGGCTATAAGCTGGCTAAGAAGCACTCGAAGGAAGACTGGTCGCGCCGCCCACTGCCGGAGTCGTGGCTGAACTATGCACTGCTGGACGTTGACGTGCTCATTGATTTGCGTGACGCAATGGAGGATTTGCTCCGCCAGCAGGGTAAGCTGCAGTACGCCCTGGAGGAGTTTGAGTACCTGTGCAAGACCCCGGTGAAGGATCCTGCGGATCAGCCGGAGCGTTGGCGTAAGACGAAGGGCCGCACGATGTTGCGTTCCGTCAAGCAGCTGACGGCGCTGCGTAACCTGTGGCATGAGCGTGACTTGCTGGCGCGCAAGAAGGACGTTGACGCGAAGCGTCTGCTTCCTGATTCTGCGATTGTGGAGGCGGCACGCACCATGCCGCGTAACGTGCCCGCTATCATGGCGATTCCCGGTTTTCAGACGCGCAGTTTGCGTCGTGAGGGCCCGCGCTGGGTGCGTGCTATTGCCGCGGCGGCACGCGGTGAGAACGCCGTACCGTTCACTTTGCCGTCGACTGCCCCGCCGCCGTTGAAGGCCTGGGAGTCTAAGCGCCCCGAGAACTTGGCGCTGTTCACCGAGGTTCGTCAGGCAATTGATGAGCTCTCGGAGGAGCTGACCATTCCGGCGCAGAACCTGATCACGACCGATTATGTTCGCCGCCTCTGCTGGGAGCCGCCGGCTCGTTTTGACGAGCAGACCCTGCGGGATGCGCTCGCCGAGTACGGTGCGCGTTCGTGGCAGACGGGTCTGGTTGCCCCCGTGATTGCGCCGATTTTTGCCCGTCACCTGGGGTAGATTTCTCTAACGCTGAATAGATGTGTGTGCCGGTTGGGTGTGTTGCTGATGCGACCGCCCGACCGGCGTTTTCTTTGCCCCGGGAACGTTTGCCCCGAGTGTGTTTGCCTCGGGAACAAGCGCGAACCAAGCTTAGCCTGCTCTCATTCGATTTTTATCCCAAACCGGCATAGGGTGGGAGAGTACACGAAAGGAACCACCATGCCCGCACCCAACGGATGCTGCCGCTCTCAGAAGGCATGCGCCTCCCCTGCTACTGAATCTGCCGCTACCGCATCTGGCGCAGTCGAGTCTAATGCCGTCGACGCCGCAGCAGCTACCGCAGCAACTGATTCTTCTGATCGCGTCTTCTCCCGCCGCGCAACCCTCATCACCGGTGCCGTCGCATCCGGTGCGCTGCTCGCCTCCTGCGCTGAAGGTGACTCCAACGTTACCGCACCCGAAGGCACCGTTGAGGTGGGTTCCGCCTCCGCAGTGGGCGTGGGCAAGGCGGCACGCCTAACCCACGGCTCCACGACCGTTATTGTGTCCCAGCCGTCTTCGGGCGAGTATAAGGCGTTCAGCACCGTCTGCACCCACCAGGGCTGCCAGGTGCAGGTGCAGGATTCCAACCGCATCGTGTGCCCCTGCCACGGCTCCGAGTTCGCTGTATCTGACGGCTCAGTCGTGCACGGCCCCGCGGAGTCACCCCTTGCCAGCTACCCGGTGCAGGTGAAGGGCGGCAAGCTTTTCGTTAGCGGCACCGGCAACTCCTAAAACCGGCGGCTCAGAACCTACGTACTGCAAAACCTCTATACAGCAAGACCTGCGCACAGCAAAGTCCCGCCCATCACAATCGATGGGCGGGGCTTTGTGCTGTCTTATGGTGCCCGATGCTACTGATGCCTGCTATTGCGGCGCGCTACTAAGAGAAGCTCAGACGGCACATTTCAGGTACGACCGCTTAGCGGGTGTGGCGCGGCTTCTGGCCCTCTTCACGAGCGAACGGAACCTTATCGCCAGCCAGCTGCGCACGCAAATCCGCGATAATGGTTTCGGCAGTCAGGCCGACCTCCTCCAGAATCTGCTCGCGGGAAGCGTGCGGAATGAACTCCGCCGGAAGACCCAGCTCGCTCAGCGCGGTGTCCACGCCAGCCGCACGCATTTCCTGGCGGATGCGCGAACCCACGCCGCCGGAACGCACGCCGTCCTCAATGGTCACCACAATGCGGTGGTCACGAGCCAGCTCAACGACCGAAGACGGCACCGGCATCACCCAGCGCGGGTCAACCACGGTGGACTGAATACCCTCGGCGGCAAGCACCTTGGACGCTTCCAGAGCCACGCGAGCCATAGCGCCCACGGCAACGAACAGTACGTCACGCTGACCAGTTTCCGGGTGGGGTTCACCGGTGCGTGCCAGCACGTCCACACCGTCGCTGCGGCGCTCCAGGGCGGGAATGTCCTCACCCACGGAGCCCTTCGGGTAGCGAATCACGGTCGGTGCGTCGTTGATAGCTACAGCCTCACGCAGCTCTTCGCGCAGGGTCGCGCCATCACGCGGAGCCGCCAGGTGCAGACCCGGAATGAACTGCAGCATCGCCAAATCCCACATGCCGTGGTGGCTTGCACCATCCGGGCCGGTAATGCCGGAGCGGTCCAGCACCACGGTCACGCCCGCCTTGTGCAGGGCAACGTCCATGAGCAGCTGGTCAAAGCCGCGGTTCAGGAAGGTTGCGTAGAGGGCAACCACCGGGTGCATGCCGCCGTACGCCAGGCCGGCGCTCATTGCCACGGCGTGCTGCTCAGCGATACCTACGTCAATAACGCGCTCGGGGTGGCGCTTCTGGAATTCGCGCAGACCCACGGGAATGAGCATCGCGCCGGTAATACCGACGACGTTCTCCTGCTCATCCGCAATATCTGCAATTTCGCGGCCAAAGACGCCGGTCCACGACTCAGAGGTGCTGGTCGAAACATCCTCACCGGTCAGCGGGTCAATCTGGCCCACCGCGTGGAACTGGTCGTCTCATTCGCGCGGGCGGGCGCGTAGCCGTGGCCCTTCTCGGTAATGGCGTGCACAATCACCGGGCCGGCGTAGTTCTTTGCCGCGGTCAGTGCGTTCTCCACAGCCTGCTGGTCGTGGCCGTCAATGGGGCCCACGTACTTCATACCCAGGTCTTCGAAAATACCCTTGGGTACGACGACGTCCTTAATGCCCGCCTTCATGCCGTGCAGGCCGCGGTACACCATCTGACCAACCGGGCCGCCACGCTGCAGACCGATGCGCACCGCATCCAGTGCGTGGTCGTAGCGGTGATCGAGGCGCACACGATCCACCTGCTGCTGCACGCCGTGCTTGAGCTCAGACAGCTGGTTCGCGAAACCGCCAATGGTCGGCGCATAGGAGCGGCCGTTATCGTTGACCACGATCACGACCTTGCGGGTGCGGTCGGCAGCAATATTGTTCACGGCCTCCCACGCCATGCCGCCGGTCAGCGCGCCGTCACCAATGAGGACCACGGTGTAGCGATCATCTTCACCGTTGAGCTTGTGCGCGCGAGAAATACCGTCAGCCCACGAAATCGAGCTGGAGGCGTGCGAAGAAGCAATAATGTCGTGCTCAGACTCGCCACGATCCGGGTAACCCGACAGGCCACCCTTCTGACGCAGAGTCTTAAACGCGTGACGACCAGTCACCAGCTTGTGCACATAGGACTGGTGGCCGGTGTCGAAAAGAATATTGTCCTTGGGAGATTCAAAAACGCGGTGAATACCGAGGGTCAGCTCCACAACGCCCAGGTTCGGACCCAGGTGACCGCCGGTCGCCGACACATTCGTCACGATGAACTGGCGAATTTCCTTAGAGAGCTCCTCCAGCTGCTCGTAGCTGAGGTTCTGCAGGTCCGCCGGGGACTGAATACCCGGGAGCAACTTGGCAGTGGCACCATTGCCAATGCTGTAGTCGGCGGTGGGTGCGCCACCGGCGGCGCTATTCGGGGTCTCCTCCTGCGGCAATGCGTTTTCAGCGGACATACACCCACACTCCTCAAGGTCGGGGCACGGCTCATTCCGTGCGTTGGTTCTTCAATGATTCTACCGTTTACGATGCCAAAAAGCAGATTTATGCGCCCGCAGAGCAAGACGCACCGGGTTGAGCGAAAACGGCCTGAAATAACCCCTAGTGGGCAGGCTGGTGAACAGCCCAACCCGCCCAACACGGCGATTATTTGCTTCTTTGTTACGGCTACTAGCTACGCGCTACTTGGTGCGGCGGCGGCGCGGACGAGGCTTCGCCGGGGCACGCTCAAAAAGCGCCACCGACTCCACGTGATGCGTATTCGGGTACATATCGAACGCCCGAAGCTGCACCATGTCCCAACCCAGCTCACGCAAAATACCGGTGTCACGGCCCAGGGATGCCGGGTCGCACGCCACGTACAGAATACGCTTGGGGTCCAGCGCATCCAGGCGTTCCAGGGTGGTTCGGTTCGCGCCCTCACGGGACGGGTCAAGGACCACCGCATCAATGGCGGGGATTTCACCAAATTCAAGGGCGGTCTTCAAATCGACCAGGTGGCGCGCCACGTCGCCGCGAATCACCTCGATGCGGGTGTTCGCGGAGTTCTCGGTGCGGGAGCAACCATCCGGCGCGAAGTTCGAGCGGGCATCCTTATGGGTCACCGGGGAGCCCTCAATGCTGACGACGGTACCCGATGCCCCCACGGCGTCCGCGAGTGCGGCGGTGAACAGGCCCGCGCCGGCGTACAGGTCGAGGGTACATTCGCCTTCTTGCGGGCGGAGCATGGTGAGCATGGTTCCGACCATGGTGGAGGGGGCGGCGCGGTGAATCTGCCAGAAGCCGCCAGCGGATACCTGGTAGCTGAATCGGCGGGAGCCGAAGGTGACTTCTTCGGTGACGGATCGCAGGCCCGCGCCGAGCAGCTGGTCGCCTTCGGGTACGCGGCGGTAGGGGGTGTGAGAGGAGCCGGGGCGGCGGCGCTTGGGCTTGCCGTTGGAGGTGGACTGCGGGGTGAAGAAGAGGGAGATCTTGCGCTTGGCGAGCAGTCCCCAGGCGTCGGCTGCCTGCTGTTCGATGTCCTTGGCTACCTCTTCGATGGAGAAGCGCGGGTCAACGATGAACTGCAGTAGGACCCTGCCGCGGGAGGAGACGGTTGCCTCGACTTCGCGTACGCCGCGCAGGTTCAGTTTCTCAAGCTCTAGGTTGCGCAGTTCGAGTGCGGCGAGGGGAAAGTCTACGACCGGTACGGGCTGGGAGGCGCGGTACGGGTGCATACCGACGTGCCAGGTGACGGCGGGGCTCTTCTTGCCGCTGTTCTTCTGGCTGCCGGGCTGGGTGCGGACCTTGGTCACGTTGTAGCGCACGCGGGTACGCCAGGACAGGCCCTCGTTGTTATCGCGCAGGGGCAGCTCTTCAACGATGAGGTTGGTCAGCAGAGGCGATTCGAGGGGCAGACCGCCCAGTCGGTTGATTTGGGTGCGGACGATATCGGTCTTGTAGCGTCGCTGCTCAGCCAGGCTGATGTGACCGTATTCCATGCCGCCGAGTAGTTCGGGTACGCCGGTTGCTGCGGCGCGTTCCTCGTCGGTTGCGAGCGCATCCGCTTGGATCCAGGGGTGGGGGCGGCGTGCCAGGGAAGGTACGGGTACGGAGACAACATCTGCGAAGTAGAAGCGGCGCTTGGGGCCGATTGCGGTGATGCGTACTTCTGCCTGTTCGCCGACGATGCCGTGACGCACGAAGATGACGCCCTGTTCGGTGCGCGCTACGAAGGCGCCGCCGTGTGCGGGTGCCTCACAGGTGACGGTGAGGGTCTGCCCGACGCTGTATCCGTCTACTTTTTTGGAGGCGGCAGGCGTGGTAGCAGGGTGAGTCACAGCATTGTCTCCTAAAGAATCACTTAATGTGAACTATTTTACACCGGATTGTGCTTTTGCTCCGATTCCGACGCCCCGCAGGGGGCACCAAATAGGTTGCAAAGGGCAAAGTCCAGGCGCTATGCGGGGTGCTCAAAGCAAAGTTACGGGGTAATTGACCGGGCTCGGCACTGGGCAATCATACTGGGCACCAGGCAAATATTTCTGGGCGTTGGGCAATCATGCTGGGCGCTGGGCGATTATTACGGCTGGCGTTTCTTCTCGCGCGCCACAGCGTCCGCCTCGTGCAGGCGACCGCGGTACACCGCGTGGCGGTTACTCTGAATCAGCTCGCGGCCTCCACCGGCTGAACGAGTAATCTTCGGGGCGACAGCTTCCGTTGGGCCTTCTGCTTCTACCGTTGATTCTTCGCTTTGTAAACGCTGATCAAAAATCTCATCATACACTTCGTCCTCGTGCATCGCCCAGGGCACGGTCGCGGTCATGACGCCCGGCTCGTGCAGAAGCGCCTGCTTGAGGCGGCGCACCGTGCGGCGGTGCAGAATACGCTGCCACCAATGCTCCACCACAAACTCCGGCAGGTACACCACCAAAATATCGCGCGGCGACTTCTTGCGGCGGCGGCGAATATACGAGACGACAGCCTCCACCGTGTCACGGTACGGCGAATCAATCACCGACAGCGGCACCGGAATACCCAGGGCGTACCAGCGTTTCTTCACAACGTCCAGGGCGGCGCGGTCGTTGTTGACCGTCAGCGCCTCAATCGTGGAGGGGCGGCCGGCACGCGCATACGAGAGGGCACGAACCGCCGGGCGGCGCACACGCTCCACGTACACGATGGCGTGCACACGCGAAGGTAGGGCCGCCACATCCGCGACGGATTCGGCGTTCAGGGGGATGTCCAGGGCGGCATCCACCGCATCGTAGTGGCGGCGAGTCACAACCATACCTCCAACCATCAGGGCAATCATTCCAAGGGAGAGCCACGCGCCGGCGGCGAACTTCGTCACCACGATGGTGACCAACACCGCGGTGGTCACGACCACACCTACCGTAGAGACCGCAATATCTCGTAGCAGGGCGCGGCGCGGCATCTGCGCCAGAGTAATACGTAGCAGGCGCATACGGTAACGCACCACCGCCAGCTGCACCAGCATCATGGACAGGCACATGCCCACAATGTACAGCTGAATCAGCGAGTACACGTCCGAACCGAAAATGCAGGTGAGGAAAATTGAGAATGCCGACAGCGCCAGCACACCGTTCGCGTACAGGCCGCGTGAATCCACGCTGCGGAAGAATACCGGCAGGTACTGGTAATCAGCCAGCGACGAGGCAATCACCGGGAAGCCCGTAAACGCCGTCAGCGAGGCAATAATCAGCACGCCCACCGTCGCAAAAACCAGCAGCTGCGCGAAGAACGGCGCACCCTGATAAATCGCCAAAGCCACCTGGTACAGCGCCGGCTTCTGGTGGAAGTACTCCCCCGGTGTGTGCCCGTCAATGAACAAGAAACGGGTCGTATCGTGCACCATGTGTACGCGGGTTGCCGCCGCAAAACCGAGCAGGCTCACCAGCAGGACCGAGGTGATCAGGCCCATCAGCATCATGGTGACCGCCGCGTTATATTTCTTCGGGCGGCGGAAATACTTCACCGAATTAGAGATCGTCGAAACACCCGAGAACGCCACCAGGCCAGCGGAAAACGAACGCGCCAGAAGCAGCACCAGCGCCAGGCCCTCCAGCGAATGGGTCTCCAGCTCAGGGGCAATCACATAGGTCGCAGACTCAGCCAGCGGCAGAGTACCCGTGGCGGCACGAACCCAACCCACAATGAGGGTGACCCCCAACAGCGCCAAGAAAACGTATAGCGGCCAGTACGCAATCTTGCCCAGCAGCTGCACGCCACGCAGCGCAAACAGCGTCAGGGCAACAATGAGCAGCACCGCAATGAGGGTGCGCCAATCCTGAATCTGCGGGTACAGCGCCACCAAAAACGAGGACGCCGAAGACATAGACACCGCCACCGTGAGCATGTAGTCCATCAGCGAGGATGCACCCATCACGATTGAGGGCAACGCACCCAGTTTGCGGTGCACCAGCTGAATATCGCCCTCGGAAGCAATCTGGTTGATGTTGTACCGGTACGTGCCAATCACCAGCAGACCGACCATCGCCACACCCAAACCAATCCAGGGTGAAAGCGAGCGCAGAGGCACCCGCGGCGGCAAGGGTCAGGATCATCTGGTCGGCTGCGTAGGCGACCGAAGAGATGCCGTCGGCACCGAAAAGAGGCAGGGCGTAGCGCTTCGGCAGCGCGACTGCCGAAAGATTTCGCGTGCTGACCGGCTGACCGGTCAGGGCGATGCGCATCCTATCCCAACGATTCCTCACGCTGTTAAGGCTATCGGTCGCGGCTTCAAAGCTCAATTTTATTCAGCCGAATAGTGGGCATTGCGAGCGGAATATCACGGAGCCTCGGCGTGGGAGGCTCACCCGCCCATTACACTGGTAGAGGTAGGCGGTAACGCCTTATCACCGTAAAACATCAACACTCGGAGGGATGTATGCCTCACTTCGTCATTATGGGTGCCGGACGCGTGGGCGTCATGCTGGCGCGCACTCTGGAAGCTTCGGGGCATACGGTCGCCGTCATTGACCAGGACGAACGTGCTTTCCAGCCGCTGCGTAAGGGCTTTGAGGGCCGTCTGGTGACCGGTGTCGGTTTTGATGAAGACACCCTCAAGCGTGCCGGCATTACCGAGGCGTACGCTTTTGCCGCCGTTTCTTCGGGCGATAACTCGAATATCATTGCCGCCCGTGTGGCACGCGAAATGTTCAAGGTGAAGAACGTTGTGGCGCGTGTGTACGACCCGAACCGCGCCGAATTCTTCCAGCGCATGGGCATCCCTACGGTCGCTTCGGTGCGTTGGTCCACCGACCAGGTGCTGCGCCGCCTGCTACCCGAGCAGGCGCTCAAGGGCGATTTCCGTGAACCCTCGGGCCGCCTCATGCTCACCGAAATTCCGCTCGACGACGGTTGGGCAGGACACGCCCTGACCAGCATCGAACGTGCCGCCGGGGTGCGCATCGCCTACATCACCCGCTTTGGTGAGGGCATGCTCCCCCGCCCCGATTCCGCCTACCAGCAGGGCGATAGCGTGCACGTCATGATGCGCACCGACGACGTTGCGGACGTAACCCGTATTCTCTCCCGCCCGCCGCGCGTTGAAGACGAAGAAGTGGAGGCGAACTACGCCCCCGCCTCGGGCCACCGCAAGTACCCCCACGCCCCGAAGAAACCCGCCGAACAGAAGCACAACGACGCACCCGTTGCCGAGCATGAGTTCCATCTCGGTGACACTCCCCCGGAGCTGCCCGACCCCCTCGAACTCATCGGCCGCCATCGTGATTCCTCGAAAGGTGAGAAGTAAGTGAAGGTCCTCATTGTTGGTGCTGGCTCCGTGGGTGCCTCCATCGCTAAAGAACTCATGATGAACGGCCACGACGTGACCATCATCGATTCCAAACCGGAAGCTAAGAAGCGCGCCGATCTGCCCGGTGTGCGCTGGCATATTGGTGACGCCTGCGAACTGTCCGTACTGCGCCAGGTGCACCCGAACAAGGCGGACGTGGTCGTTGCCGCAACCGGTGACGACAAGGCAAACCTGATGGTCTCCCTGCTGGTTCGCAGTGAGTTTGGTGTGCCGCGTACCGTGGCGCGCGTGAACAACCCGCGTAATGAGTGGCTCTTTGACGACTCCTGGGGCGTGGACGTTGCCGTGTCTACCCCGCGTCTGATGACCGCCCTCGTCGAGGAAGCCGTGGAAGTCGGCGACGTGGTGCGCCTGCTGACCCTGCAGGCTGGCGGCGCAACCCTTGCCGAGTACACCGTGCCGGATGACCACCCCGTCATCGGTTACCGCGTGGATCACGTGCAGTGGCCTGCCGATACGGTGCTCACCGCGATCCTGCGTGACGGCGCACCGATTCCGCCCAGTGCCGACGTGGCGATTGAGGGCGGCGACGAGCTGTTCTTCATCACGACCATTGCCGGTGAGGACCAGATCCGCGCGCTGTTTGCGTAGCGTTTATACGTAAGTTTTTGAGGAGGCGAAAGCCCCGGTCACCCTTACGGGTACCGGGGCTTTCGCATACTTCTACGAAGTTCTTCTATGTATGAAGTTGTGGGGTTAGCGGCTTTCTGAACCGTCAGCTTCGGCAGTTTCGGCAGCCTCGGAATCCTCGCTGACCAGCGCCTCCTCGGGAGCCGACACGCGCCAGGCAAGCCACACGCCCAAAGCGTACAGCGGCAGACCCATAATCAGGCGGGTCGCGCCCAGCGCCTCCACATTATTCGCAAAATACAGAGGCACCTGCACGGCAAGGCGCAGCATCATCAGCACGGTAATAATCCAGGTCGCCAGCATGTACTGGCGCAGGCGTACCGGGTTCTGGCGCCAGCTCAGCGCCTCACCACGAATCACCGCAAAAATCAGGCCCGTAATCGGCCAACGCACCAGCATCGACAGCAGGTACGCCAGGATGTACACGCCGTTCGTCCAGAAGCCCACTACAAAGTAGTCGCTCGCATTACCGGTACGGTACGCCGCAAACGCACAAATCGCCACGCCCACCAGACCGGTCAGCGCACTCACCAGCTTAGAGCCCTGCACCAGACGAATCAGCGTGAACACGCCCGCCGCAGCCAGCGCCGCAATCAGGGACAGGTTCAGTTCCTTCGTCACGGTGAACAGCACCAGGAACGCCACAGCGGGCAGGGAGGATTCCACCAGGCCGCGCCAGCCGCCGATAGCGTGCAGAATATCCACGTCGCCGTTGGCGGTGCGGCGCATATTCGCACCCATGGAGGCGCTCAGGCTCTGCGCGAGCTGGTTCTCCTCCCCCGCAGGGCCAGTTTCAGAGCTAGTTGCGGGGTTAGCGTTCGGATCGGGCTGGGTCGAAGACTGCTCAGCGCTCATGTTTTCCCTTCTCAGCAAAGAATTGCGGCACGATCTCATAGCGCGGGTTATAAATCACCGGCTGATGAGCTCTCACCGATACCACACCGGAACAGCGCAACAACGCACCGGCAAGCACGCCGGGCACCATCCGCTGCCCCTGCCACTTCAGCAGCACCCTATCCCCCGGGTTGAACGGCGCATACGGCGGGAAAGACACCTCGTGAGGCTCCTGCACCGCCACAGTCGCCAAAGATGCCGTGTTCAAATGGTGCTGCTTCTCGGGGTCCTCGGATTCCTCCTCGAAATCCTCACCGGGCGGCTCCACAATCGGCATACCAATCAGCGCCAGCGGGCTCGACCACTGCAGAGGCTTCGACTTAGCCACCACCAGCTCGGCACGGTACATCGGCTTATCCTGCAATGCAGGAAGCCACACCTGCTCCACGCGTCCGGCAAGGCGTACGCGAAAGCGCTCGGGGTACCCGGGAGCAAGAATCTGCTCCTCAGGAACCGCGAGCGCACTCGGGTAGTTCGAGAACTCAGGCATTAGCCAATCTCGGTAATCTCAGGGCCGCGGCGAGGCATCGGGCGCAACTTGCTGTGCTCGTTCTCGGTTTCTTCCTCGACGGCGGGCTCTTCCTCAGCCGCAGCAACCAGGTCGGCGGGCAGAGTCATGGGCAGCAGTTCACGCGGCGGGCGCGGGTCGTCGCCACGGTCCACCACGACGGTGCGGAATACTTCCTCCACGGAGGCGGCAGCCTTGTCGTCACCGAGCACAGCCGCGCCGGAGATGACGCCGCGCAGGAACCAGCGGGGGCCGTCCACACCCACGAAACGGGCGATACGCTCACCGGGCTGACCGTCCGGGGTGACGGCGGGCAGGCGGGTCAGCATCTCGGCGCCGAATACGCCGGCGTAGATTTCGACGATGCCGCCCTGGGAGGCGACGGACTCGGTCAGGTCGTGACGGATGTCGTCCCAGATGCCGGTGGTGCGCGGTGCGGCGAATGCCTGCACCTGCAGGGTCGCGCCGTCGCGGGTGATGGTTGCGGCGATAACCGCGCCGGTTGCGTCGTCAGTTTCGAGGCGCAGGTTCATGCCGTCGAGCAGCTTGATGCGCAGCGCACCCAGGTCGACGTAGTCTTCGAGGTCTTCGGCGGTGACTTCTTCAATGTCGTGCGGGCCGTTGACGCGGTCGTACTTGATGACCTCGGGAGAGTTCTCCTCTTCCTTCAGCTCCTCAACCTCGACGTTGGTCTCCTCAATCTCTTCGGCGACAGCCTTGTCGATGGCGGCCTTTTCAGCCTCCTCGGCGCGCTTCTTCTTACCAAATCCGAACATGGTATTCCTACTTTCACCGCACGCAGGGTGCGGGGGTTTCTTCTCTTCTCTCGTGCGACAATCGCGGTGAGAGCAGACTAGTGGATTCCGCTGGAGCCGAAGCCGCTGGAGCCGCGTTCGGTCTGATCCAGTTCGTCCACAATGGTAAAGGTTGCGTGCTCGTACTTCTGAATGACCAGCTGAGCGATGCGGTCGCCGCGCTGCACGTGGAAGGACTTGGTCTTGTCAGTGTTGAGCAGGGTGACCATCAGCTCGCCGCGGTAGCCGGAATCAACGGTGCCGGGTGCGTTCACAATGGTGATACCGTTCTTGGTTGCCAGGCCGGAGCGCGGGTGCACCAGACCAACGTAGCCTTCGGGCAGGGCGATTGCCACGCCGGTGGGGACGAGGGCGCGTTCGCCCGGTTCCAGTTCGAAGTCGATGCGGGAGCGCAGGTCAGCGCCGGCGTCGCCGGGCTTTGCGTAGGCGGGTGCGGGCAACTCGGGGTCGAGCAGCTTAATGTGGACGTTTACGGGGGTCATCATGGTCAATACTCTAACCTTTCGCGGGTGTCTGTGCCATCACCTCGCGCTGTGTTGAGACTCTACTGCGGGGTGTTTTCGTTGCGTGTTCGCGTTCAGCACGTGCGGCGGCGTGCCGTGTTGGGTGCGACGCGGCGCTGTTCTTGCGTGCGCGGCTTTCACATACTCAACGGGGCGGGTGCACTCGGCACTCGCCCCGTCATGAGGTGTATGTCGGGTGGGTGTTAGCCCTTCCCTAAAGTTTTAGCCCTCGCACTCGATGCAGTAGGACAGGCCGCCCTCTTCGCGTGCAATCTGCGAGCGGTGGCGCACCAGGAAGCAGGATGCGCAGGTGAACTCGTCGTCCTGAGCGGGCAGAACAACAACGTTCAGCTCCTCGTTGGAGAGGTCAGCACCGGGCAGCTCGAAGCTTTCTGCTGCGCTGTTCTCGTCTTCGTCCACCGCACCGGACTGCATCTCGGAACGGCGGGCGTTCAGCTCTCGTAGGACTCTTCGTTCTGCTCTTCGTCCTGCTTGCGAGGTGCATCGTAATCAGTTGCCAAACTTTCACGCTCCGTTGGTTCTGTGGCTGTGTGTTGGACTAGGCCACGCTGGTTTATTGAGTGCTCTAGGTGCCGCTGGTGTGTAATTAACCCTGACGGCATGCCAGGTATTGTTCACCATTGGCACCCTATTTGTCTAATCCTGGGTAGGCTTTGGACTGTTTAGGCGTCACATTTTATCTTTTTCGGTGCGGAAAGTACATGTTTTTTTGGTGAAAATCCCGCCTCCGCTACTGATTTACCGCGCTTTCACGGTACCCTGGTAGGTAGTTTGCGTTCCGTGCAACACATTCACGAACGCGTCCGGTTCACCTATGGAGGTTCTCATGCTTGAACTGCGTCTGATTGGCGTTCACGATGACGGCGAAAATCTGGTGCTTGAGTCTGCTGACGGCACCCGCTTCTTGCTGCCGATTGACGCGAACCTGCGCACGAGCATCACCAAGGCTCGCCGTATTCAGCCTGCCCGCGGTCTGGGCGCTAAGGGCACCTTCGGTCCGCGCGATATTCAGACCCGTTTCCGTCAGGGTGCCTCCGTTGAGGAAATCGCTGAAGAGTCCGGTTGGGAGCCGGAGCGCGTGCGCCGCTACGAGTGGCCGATTGTTGCTGAGCGTGCCCACATTATTCGTGCCGCTCAGAGCGTGAAGATTGGTCGCCGCAGCTCCGCTTCGGGTACCGCACAGATTCCCGTGACCCTGAGCGCCCGCATTGAGGAAGTCTCCGAGCGTTACGGTTTTGAGGACGCAACCCAGGACTGGACCACCCGCCAGCAGGAGAACGGCCAGTGGCGCGTTGAGGTTGATATTGCGCTGAAGGATTCAGTGCGTCAGAACCTGCCCGCGCAGGTCGTCTTCCCCGCCCGTTGGGTGTACAACCCGGCGAACCAGGGCCTGTACGCGTCGAATGAGGCGGCGTACTTCCTGATGGGCAATAGTGAGGACGCTGTTGCCGCCGCCGCGAAGAAGGCCCCCGTGGAGGTTCCTCCCGCCCGCCTGCCGAAGGCACCCGAGCCCGCACCGGCACCCCTTACTTCCTCTGAGAGCGCCGACGAGCGTAAGCTCAAGGAGCTTTTGGAGCGCGCCCGCTCGGTGCGCCCGGCGCAGGTTGAAGAGCCCGAGGTGTTCGTACACCGCGAGTCCGCTGAGCCTGTAGCACCGGCTGCGCCCGCGGCACCTGTTGCACCTGGTGTGTCTGCGCCGGTAGAACCTGCGGCTCCTGCTGCACCCGAGCCCACCGCAGAAACCACCCTCGAAACCACCGACCCGCTGGCTGTGGATTCGGAAGCACCCGTTGAATCCGTTCCGGTCGAGTCCTTCGCCCTGCCGGCACCCGTCGAGGACGCACCCGCTGCTGAGGCGCCCGCAGCTGAAGCACAGCCTGAGCCCGCAGCTGAGGTACCGGCTGAGCCCGCCTCCGCGGCCGAGAAGCCCAAGTCTTCCTCGAAGAAGCAGCGCGTGAGCGTTCCCGCCTGGGACGACATCATCTTCGGCGGCCGCAAGTAAGCGAGCACCCTCGCGCCCGTCCGATTAAGGGCATCTAGACGAGGGCTTTAGTCAAGGGCCTCTAGACATACGAAAACCGCTGGTTATTCACCCGAATAACCAGCGGTTTTCGTTTATCCTCCAGCGTTTTAGAAGACTAGTACTTTAGAAAGTCTTGAGCATGCGCAACGGCACCAGACGCTCAGCGTCCGTCAGCGAACCGTGCTGACCAACCATGTGCAGGGCACGCTCCTGATAGTGGCGCATATCGTACAGCGCCCAATCGTCGCGAGCGCACACCATCAGGTCGCCAATGCGGCCGCGCGCCGCATCCGTGATGACCGGGCCGAAGTAGCCGGCGCGCATCAGCTCGCGAGAGTCAATCACCCAGGCGCGCTCGCCCCAGTACTGCGCCCAACGCTGAGCGGTGGCGGTACGTGCCGCCTCCGAGGTGTCTTCCAGGTACAGGTGCACGGCGCGCGGTTCACCGGCGGTCATGGCGATATTGCGGGTCAGCTCCTCCACGCCCGAGTAGTCGATGCGCTGGTGCTCGGGCACGTTCACCATGCCGTGATCGGCGGTCACGAAGAGTGCCGCCCACGCCGGGGCGCGCTCCGCCAGACGCTTCAGCGCCGAGTTCAGTTCCTCCAGCTGCTGTAGCCATTCGTCGCTACCCACGCCGTAGCGGTGGCCCGCCGCGTCAATCTCGCCCCAGTACAGGTACACGGTGGTGGGGGTGCGGCTGGAGAGCGCCTCCAGGGCGTAGGTGACGCGGGCGTTGTAGCCGACGGCGTCCACGAAGTCGCCGCCGCGCAGCGCCGCCTCAGTCAGACCGGTACCGCGGTACTTACCCAGCGAAATGGTGAGCACGCGGCGGTTCGTATGGTGGCGTTCCAGCACGGTCGGCAGCGGCTGCCAGGCGTGCGGGTCCACCGACTGATCCCAGCCGGACAGGTGGTTCATGACCGATCCCGCTCCCCCATTACCTGCCGGGTTGCGCACCTCGTAGCCGGCAATGCCGTGCGCACCGGGTGCCGTACCGGTACCCAGCGAGGTCAGGGAGGCGGCGGTCGTGGTGGGGAACGCGGCGTCCAGCGGGCCCAGGTTCAGGGTCTTACGCAGGGCGGGCGCGTAGCCGCCGTAGCTGTTGAGCAGCTGCTCACCCAAGCCGTCCACCATGATCACGCAGGCGTGACGGAAAGACGCCGGATCAACATCCTGCTCCGCGAGGCGACCGGCAAGGTTCAGCGGGTCGGCAACAGAGTTGAACGCCGGGTCAGAATCCAGGGCGTGCGCGGGGCGCGCCAGGCTTCGCTGAGCCACCAGAGAGGAGGCGGACTCCAGCACATCGGCGATGCTATTGCTACCGTAGGCGGGCGCGGGAGGCAACGGCGCGCCCAGAACATCGTGCAGAGTGGGCTGTTCGGTGCGGGACGGGGCCGTCATAAGTTCCTCTCGGGTGTCTTAGGGGTGTAGCGAGCGCCGTTGGGGCGCTGGTTTTTATCGGCGGGTTGCGTACATGCGGGCACGGTGCAGAGCACGCGCAAAATGCTGCGCACGCTGAACCGACTCAGGACCGTCAGCGGTCGCAGAAACACGCACCGCAATGTCCTCGCGGCGCGCATCGCCGGTGAAGCCGTGGTCGGCGTTGCACTGCGGATCCTGGCAGCCAGCAGGAGCCAGCTCCATGTGCAGCGAACCGGTCCAAGCAATCTGGAAGGAAATCTCAGTCGGGGCGGTGCTACCGGCGTTGTACGCCTGCGGCTGGCTGAAACCGTAGCTGATGGTGACCGCGTTCAGGGCGCTCAGGTGCACCGCCTCCACGCTCACATGCGCCACGGTGCCTGCGCGTCACCTTCAAGGTGCTGGTCGTCCAGGTGCGCAAAGATGACGTGCTCACCGCAGAGCACCATCACGGTGATGTGGCGGTGAAAATCATCGCGGGAGAAGTGGGTTTCATGCTGTACGAAGTGCGCGTCCGGGTTCATGCCCGCCAGCGCGTCATCCACCACTTCCAGCACGAGGTCGGGGTAGAAACCGGCATGCTAATATCTGCGACCAGTTGCTCGCGTTCGGGGGTGGTGGCGTACATCGTACCTCTTTCGTGCGGTGCCCTCATGAGGCGACGTCGGTCGGCGCACACGATGAAGGCGGTTAGGTATTACTCCCCTCTACCTTAGAGGGTTCTAGCCGGGCTGTGCTACTTGACCACGCTAATGCATGCGCATATGACGGCGTGCGCTCCCCCGGTACGCCTCGGTTGCAGCCCCGCAACCGGCTTGGCGCACCCCACAGATGACGCTGACCAGCCAGCCCGTCTGGCCCGCTCCCACCCGCTAAAATAGGAGGAGCGAAAACACACCGACACGAGGAGATATATGGCTCGCCGATCCAAATCCGCCGTCAGCGACTACCCGGTGGATGTGGTAGAGAATATCGTCGACATCGACGTATCCGCCGAGATGGAAACCAGCTTCCTGGAATACTCCTACTCGGTGATTTATTCGCGCGCCCTCCCCGACGCCCGCGACGGCCTCAAGCCCGTGCAGCGCCGCATCCTCTACATGATGCAGCAGATGGGTCTGCGCCCCGACAAGGGCCACGTCAAGAGCGCCCGCGTGACCGGCGAGGTCATGGGTAAGCTCCACCCGCACGGCGACGCCGCCATCTACGACGCCATGGTGCGCCTCACCCAGCCCTTCGCGCTGCGCCTGCCCCTCGTTGACGGTCACGGTAACTTCGGCTCCCTCGACGACGGCCCGGCAGCCGCCCGATACACCGAAGCACGCATGGCACCCGCCGCGCAGGCACTCACCGCGGACCTCGAAGAAGACGTGGTTGACTTCGTGCCCAACTACGACAACCAGTTCATGCAGCCCTCCGTGCTGCCCGCAGCGTTCCCGAACCTGCTCGTCAACGGCACCACCGGCATCGCGGTCGGCATGGCAACCAACATGGCACCGCACAACCTGCGCGAGGTCATCGCCGGTACCCGCCACCTCATCGCCCACCCCGAGGCGAGCCTCAAAGACATCATGAAGTTCATCCCCGGCCCCGACCTGCCCACCGGCGGCACCATCGTGGGCCTGGGAGGCATCCGTGACGCTTACGAAACCGGCCGCGGCACCTTCAAGACCCGCGCGAAGGTCTCGATTGAGCAGGTCAGCCCCCGCAAGCAGGGCATCGTCGTGACCGAACTGCCGTACATGGTCGGCCCCGAAAAGGTCATCGAAAAGATCAAGGACGGCGTCAACTCCAAGAAGCTCACCGGCATCTCCGACGTGGTCGACCTGACCGACCGCACCAACGGTCTGCGCCTGGTCATCGAGATTAAGAACGGCTTCAACCCCGAGGCGGTGCTCGCCGCCCTCTACAAGCACACTCCGCTTGAGGATTCCTTCGGCATCAACAACGTGGCGCTCGTGGACGGCCAGCCGCAGACCCTCGGCCTGCTCGACCTGATACGCGTGTACATTGACCACCGCCTGAACGTGGTCCGCCGCCGCACCGAGTTCCGCCTGGGCAAGCGCGCCGACCGCCTGCACCTGGTCGAGGGCCTGCTCGTGGCCATCCTCGACATTGACGAGGTCATCCAGATTATTCGCGAATCTGACGAGACCGCTCAGGCACGCGAAAAGCTGAAGGTCGTCTTCGACCTGACCGACACGCAGGCGAACCACATTCTGGAGCTACGCCTACGCCAGCTCACCAAGTACTCCCGCCTGGAACTCGAGGCAGAACGCGACACCCTGCAACAGGAAATCGCGGAACTGCAGCGTATCCTCAGCTCCGATGCGGCGCTGCGCGAACTGGTCTCCGAGGAGCTCGCAGAGGTTGCCGAACGCTACGGCACCGATCGCCGTACCCAGCTCAAAACCAAGGACGACATGCAGGTCGCCATCGAGGCGGTCGCCGCGCAGTCCAAGGCGAAGAAGAGCCTGGGTCTCGCCCTCGAAATCGCTGACGACCCGTGCTGGGTGCTGCTCTCCGCCTCCGGTATGATGGGACGAACCCCCCGGCAAGCCCATCCGTGAGGCTCTCGTGGATCCCGGCAAGCGTTTCAAGCACGACGTGTTCGCCTCGATTGTGCCGACCACCGCGCGCGGTGAGATTGGTGCCGTGACCTCCGCAGGCCGTATGGTGCGCCTGTCCGTCATGGACATTGCGGTGCTGGACGAGAACGGCGGCACTCCCTCCATGGCGTCGGCGGTGAAGGCCGCCGAGCTGGTTCAGCTCGCCAAGGGTGAGAAGCTGGTCGCCCTCGTACCGCTGAACACGGTGCTGGCGCTGGCAACCGCGGGCGGCGTGATCAAGCGCCTCAACCCGGATTACCCGCTGAACCAGACCGAGTGGGACATCATGAAACTTAAGGACGGCGACGAAATCGTAGCCGCCGCCCCCTGCCCCACCGACGATGCGGTACTCACCTTCGTCACTCGCGACGCGAAGCTACTGACCTTCGACGCGGCAAAGGTCCGCCCGCAGGGACGCACCGGTGGCGGTATCGCGGGTATCAAGCTTGCCGACGGCGACCGCCTCATCGCCCTGGGCGTGACCGCGCCCGGCGACGCGGCGGAGGTCGTAACCGTCACCAACGGCAAGGACGGCCTGGCGAGCGCCAAGGTCACCGCCCTGGCCGAGTACCCGCAGAAGGGCCGCGCAACCGGCGGTGTGCGTGCGCACCGCTTCCTCACCGGTGAGAGCCAGCTGGCTCTGGCGTGGGTGGGCGTGGGCCCGGCGAAGGCAGCGTCCTCCGGCGGTGTGGCTCGCTCCCTGCCGACCGAGCACGGTGCCCGCGACGGTTCCGGCGTGATGCTCACTCAGAGCATCGGTATTGTGGGTCCGAACTACGCGGCGGTTTCTGCCGCGCTGGCAGTTAGCCCGGAGGGTGAAAAGCTCTTCTAGGCGCGCGGTTCACGGCCTTTCGACCTCAGGTTGTTTGCAAAGCCTGGGGGAATCCGCGCAGATATAACGCGCAGAGCAATGTGCCCAGAAAATTTTGCACAAAGAAATGCCCCGGTACTTTCACGAAGTACCGGGGCATTTCTCGCAGTTTCTTGCGTTCAATCTCGCCCGCGATGGCTACGCTCAGCTGCGTTTAGAGGCGAACCACCTCATCGCAACGGGCAATATCCTCAGGACGGTGCGACACCAAAACCGTAGCCACAGAGCTGGAGCGGGTCGCCGCATCCAAGTCAGCCATCAGCGCACGGGCAGACTCGGCATCCAGGTGCGCGGTCGGCTCATCCAGCAGCAGCACCGGCGAGTTCACCAGCAGGGCACGAGCCACCGCCAGACGCTGGCGCTGACCGCCGGAAAGGAAGGAACCGCCAGCACCCACCGGGGTGCGCAGGCCCTGAGGCAGAGCGTCAAACCACTCGCCCAGACCCACACGGCGCAGAACCTCAATCAGCTCTTCCTCGCTCGGGCGATCCGAACGGTCACGAGCCAGCATCAGGTTGCCCTCAAGGGTCGACTCGAAAATGTGAGCCGCCTGCGGGCACCACGCCGCGTAGCCGCGCAGCTGCTCACCCTCCAGGACCTCGCCGGAAGCCAGCACGCGGCCGGACTCCAGCGGCAAGAAGCCCAGAACGGTTGCAAGCACGGTAGACTTACCGGAACCGGAGGGGCCGGTCACCGCAGTCCAGGAGCCGGCGCGGGCGTTCATGTTCAGGTCGGTGAAGACCGGGTGATCCATGCCGGGCCAGCGGGCGGCTGCGTCCTGCAGGCTCAGTGCCGGGGCGGGGTCGGTGACCTTCACGCCGAGTTCCTGCGGGGTGCCGCAGCTGACCAGGGTGGGTTCGCCGGGCTTCGGCGGGCGCGGGGCGCCAGCCTTAGAACCAGCCTTAGAATCCGTCTGAGCGCCAGCCGCAGATCCGGGGCGATCAAAGCGGTGGGCACGCTGACGGTCAGCTTCCAGCAGCTCCTCCATCTCGGCCTCCGCGCGGGCACGCAGACGCTCAACACGACGCGGCAGAACGTGGGTGTCCACCTCAGCCTCGGTCGGTACGGAACGCTTCAGAGTCGAGACGGCAACAATACCCTCCAGGGATACGTCGCGCACGCTCGGGGCAATCGTCGCGAGCAGGCGGCTAAACGCGGGCCAGGAGCGGACCGCCTCAACATGGCCCAGGGAGCTTTCCAGCATACCGGTGCACAGCAGCACCACAATCGCCGCTTCGGGGGCACGCACGGTGCCGTCAACAGCCAGCGGGTACGCAATCATTGCGCTCGCCAGAGCCGCGCCAAACCAGCTCAGGGTCACGAGGGCACGTCCCACACCCTGAGCGGTCGAGCCCTTCTGCAGGGCGGACAGGTTCTCGGCGTCCAGGGCGCCGTTAGCCTTCTCAGTGGTGGTTGCCACGCCGTTAGCGCGCAGATCCTCGGCTGCCGAGAGCATGCCGGTACCCAGGCGCAGCATCTGCGCGGTGGAGCGGCGAGCCAACGCCTCCGCACGGGCATCGGCGCGGAGCACAATCCACGGAGCCACAAAAGTACTGACCAGCACGGCAAGCAGGACCGGAATCAGAGCCTGCGGCAGAATGCACGCGGTCGTAATCAGCGCCGCGGTCATGACCAGCAGGTGCGCAGCCGGCGGAATAATAACGCGCGGCACGCCGTCACGCAGCTCATCAATACCGCCCACGAGGCGTTCGAGCAACGCGTCACCACGCAGCAGGGCACGCACGCTGCTCACGCTCTGCCATGCACCAACCCAGGCGCGCAGACGCAGAATATTCGCGGCAGCAAGAACCTTTGAGTGGGTCATCAGACGCTCAGCGTAGCGGGCGCAGGCACGACCCAGGCCGAAGAAACGCACGCCCACAATGGCGACCATCAGGTACATCATTGCCGGGCCCTCGGCGGCGCGAACAATCAGCCAGCCGGACAGCGCGGTCAGTGCCGCAGCCATCAGGGAAGTAATCGCAGCCATGATTACCGGGCCGGTTGCGGCGCGAACACCAATACCGGTCAGTTCCTTCAGGGTGCGCAGGCTTGCGAACAGGCCGGCAGGCTCGGCTTCCTTGACCTCGGCAGTTGCGGAGGCGCCCGCCGGGGCGGTGCTTTCAGCCTCGTACTCTTCCCTGTCCTTGAGCAGGTGCGCGGGGGCTTGCGCGGGAACCGCAACGCGGGCGGTGTTCGCCTCGGCGGTCCAGGTGTAGCCCTGGGCGGTCTGAACGGCACGAACGAGGGTGTCGCAGCCAGCGGCGAGTTCCTGCTCGTGGGTCACGATCAGCACGGTTGCGCCAAGTTCCGCCAGGCGGTGCAGGGCGCGGGTCACCAGGTATGCCGAGTAGGCGTCCAGGTGCGCGGTCGGCTCATCCACCAGGACGGTCAGCACGGTCTGCTCACCGCCGGCACGGTAGATAGCCTCGGCACGAGCCAGGGTACGTGCCACGGCGAGGCGGCGCGCCTGACCAGCACTGAGGGCACCGGGTTCAAGGGCGGTCAGCTTCTCCATGCCCAGCTGAGCCAGCGGGCCAACCAGCAGCGCAGACTCGGCATCGGTGATGGACAGCTTCTTGGAGTCCATCGCTTCACCGAGCAGAGCGGCTGCACGCTCACGCTCCGCCTCGGTAGCGCTGAGTGCGTAGAGCGCCATTTCGGTCTGCACGGTCGGTGCGGTGAAGACCGGCGACTGCGGAATAACCAGGGTGGTTCCCAGACCGGTCACGCTACCGGTCAGGTGCACGGGCTCCTCCGAGCCGGTGGGCACCAGACCCTCGCGCACGGCACCGGAGAACACGTTCAGCAGGGTGGACTTACCGCAGCCGGACTCACCCATCACGCCGATAACTGCACCGCGTGCGTCCTGGGCGGTTTCAGTCTGGGTGTTGCCAACGCGACGGTCCAGGTTCAACGACAGGTTAGTCAACACGGCAGGACGCGCCGGGTAGCTCACCGACAGGTTCTCAACAGCGATGGTGGAAGGCTGAGCCTTCTGCGCTGCCGGATCCTGTGCAGACGAATCCTGCGCATTCGAGTCCGCAGCGGCGGCGGGCAGGGGCGCATCAATAATCTTCTGGGCGCTACGCAGGGCGGCAACGCCGTCCTCCGACTGGTGGTAGGCGGCACCCACATCACGCAGCGGCTGGTAGCATTCGGGAGCCAGCAGCAGCACGAGAATTGCGGTGTCCAGGCCCAGGGTGCCGTTGACCAGGCGCACACCAATCAGCACAGCGATCAGCGCCACCGAAATGGTGGTGATGAGCTCCAGCGCAAGCGAAGACATGAAGGCGCTACGCAGGGTCTGCATGGTGCGTTCACGGTAACGCTGACCGAGAGCGTTCATGGAGCGGGTCTGTGCACGTTCACGGCCCAGACCGATAATGACGGGCAGGCCGCGCACCAGCTCCAGAATATGGTCGGAGAGGCGGTGCAGTTCAGCCTGAGCTTCTGCGGTTTCGTCGCGGGTGTTCTTACCAATCAGGATCATGAACACCGGAATAAGCGGCAGGGTACACGCCAGGACCATGGCGCTCATCCAGTCTAGGGCCGCCACAACAACCCAGAGGATAAACGGCACAATCGCGGTGGACACGAACGCGGTCAGGGTCTTCGTGTAGTAGTCATCCAGGGCGTTCAGGCCGCGGGACAGCAACACAGCGGTCGCGCCGGTACCTTCGGGGGTGTCTGCGCCACCGGTGGCGAGCACGCGCTTGAGCAGGGCGGAACGAATCTGAGACTTCGCTCCGGAGGCGGCACGCTGCGCGCTCACAGCCAGCAGGTAGTCGGTACCCGAGCGGACGAGCAGGGCAGCCACGGCGACCGCAATCAGGCCGGGGGTAATGGTGTCTGCGTCACCGAAGATACCACCGAGGCCGAGCAGCCAGCCGCCGTGCGCCTCCAGCTGTGCCTGCGCGGAGCCAGCGAATTCGACGTAGGCGCGGTACACATCCGGCGCGCTGGTCTCTTTGAGGCGCGCGTGTTCGGCGGCGACAGCGGCGAAACCGGCGTGTGCCGCACGGGCAATAATCACAGCCAAGGCGGCACTGAAAAGTACCGTCGCGAGGGTGTGCACAGCGGTGATAACACCGAAGGTGCTGAGGGTTTTACGGGCGTCAGGGCCCAGGGGCGGGCGACGGTCAGCGCGGTCGTTGCGCTTTCCCGCGGTCACCTCTGGTGCCTCAGTGTTCTGATGTTTGTCAGCATGACGCGGTGTGTGCGTTCGGCTCACGATTTTGTCCTTTGACCTAGTCTCTGGTGTTTTTACCTCCCCTTATTTTAAGGTTTGGGCTATCTAATACCTATTTGACCGGTCATAGTTCGGGGATTTGGTGAGTCTGCTTCCCCGTGCGGGCGCTTTAGCCGCGCATCGCGTCGGCGGGGCTCTTGCGGGATGCCACCCACGCCGGGTACGCCGAAGACACCAGACCGGTAAGGGCGCCAACGCCCACGCCGAGCACCACGAATCCGGGTGAGAGAACCGCCTGCCAGCCTTGCACGAGCGAAAGAATAATCGTCGCAATCATGCCGGAGCAGGCGCCGATGGAGCCGCCGAGCACGCCGAGCATGACGCCTTCCATGAGGAAGATACGGGCAATCAGCCATTTACTCGATCCGATGGCGCGGCGCAGCGCAATCTCTGCGGTGCGCGATTGCACGGACAGATACATGGCGGTTGCCGCCGAGAGGGAGGCGAGCACCAGCAGAATACCGGAGAGCACACCCACGTACAGGCCCAGATCCGAGGCAATGGACGCGCGTAGGCTCTGCAGATCGGAGGGGGTTTCCACGTTGATTTGGCTGGGTTCAGCGGGCTTGAGGGTCAGCGGAATGGCCTTGGCGACCGCCTTGCCGTAGCCCCGTTCGGTTTCGGCAATGTAGGTCACCTGGCCGCGTCCGGTGCGCTGAAGTGTGCCCGGCGAGACAATGACCGTGTTCCTGAATTCGTAGCCGCTATTGCCGGGGTCGAAGAGGCCGATGACCGGCATCAGCTGACCTTCCACCCAGATGCTCACACCGGGTGCCACCTGCGGCAGCCCGCCGAGCTTAATGCCGTACTCGACGGCGGGTAGCTCGCCGGGGCGGGGCTCGGTTGTGGCGTTATCTGCAGCCTTATCTTCGGGGATAATGCCGAGGGCGCGGGCAGCGGAGACCGAGACGATAGCGCCGGAGAGCTGCTCGGCACGTTCACGGTCGGCAACGTTCTGCTGGGTGAGGGTCGAGTTCATCTGTTCGAGCGCACGCAGGGTTTCGGGGTTCATGCGGGCACCGATTTGCTCGAGCCGGGTCTTCGAGGTGGAGCTGAGGCCAATCGCCGTTTTGGGTTCGTCCTCGTAGGGGCTGAACCGGGTGATTCGCACGTCGGCGGGTGCCACGCTGCTGACGAATCCGGTGTTCTTCACGTAGTCCAGCGCGCTAATGCGGTCAGCAACATTCTGCGCGGATTCGCCCTGCCGGTAGGTTCCGAGCATGTTCTGGTCATTGTCCCTGTCGCTGATGTAGAGCGTGGATTGTTCGGATCCGAGCAGGCGCTGGTTCACCTGGTAGCTGGCGGATTCGCTCATGCCGGAGGCGCTGATGAGTCCGCCCACGCCCAGTGCGAAGGACAGACCCAGTAGCAGGGTGCGTAGCGGTCGTGAGGTGAGCGCGGAGATTGCCTCGATGCTGTCGTCGGTGAGGAAGCTTCCGCGGCGGTGAGAAGCAGGCTTCTCCCCCGGTGCGAGGCTGGCGGGGGCATTCACAGGGGCATCTACCGTGGCTTTTGCAGGGGTGTCTGTTGCAACCGGCACAGCCTCGGCGACCGGCACCTCAGCGACCGGCACCGTAGCCGAGTCGGCGCGGCTCTGCTCGTGCAGCTGCCCATCCTCAATGCGGATCACGCGGCGGGCGGCGGCGGCAACCTCCGGGTCGTGGGTAATCACCAGCACAGTACAGCCGGTCGCGTTAATGCGCTGAAGAATCTCAATGACCTTGGCGCTATTGTGGCTGTCCAGGTTGCCGGTAGGCTCGTCGGCAAGAATCAGCGGCGGGCGCGTGGCGAGGGCACGAGCAATGGCGCAGCGCTGCTTCTCGCCGCCGGAAAGGTAGCGGGTACGGATGCTGGCGCGGTCGCTCAACCCCAGAAATTCTAGGGTTTCTTCGGTGCGTTGCAGGCGCTCGCTGTAGGGTACGCCCTGCACACGCAGACCCATGGAGGCGTTGGTCGTGCTGGTTTCGTCCAGCAGCATGTTCGAGGATTGGAAGATGAAGCCGAGGTGGTCTCGGCGCATTTCGTCGCGTTCTCTGTCGCTGAGTCCTTCCGTGTTTTTGCCAAAGAGGCTGTAGGTTCCGCTGGTGGGCGTGTCGAGCAGGCCAATGGCGTTGAGCAGGGTGGATTTACCGGAGCCCGATGGACCAATAATGGCGAGGAATTCGCCGCGTTCGACCACCAGGTCGAGGTGGTCGAGGACTGCTCGTTCGCTCCCCTCGAAGATGCGGGTAATGCCGTGCATTTCGATAGCGGGCGCGGTACCGAGCCCGGCGGCAGGTGTAGCGGCGGACGCTACGTTGGGCGCAATTGTAGGCGCACGTCCTGGGCTTGTGTCTGGGGTTATCTTACGGCGGCTCATGAGACAAGCACCTTCTGTCCCGTGCTGAGGTTTGCGTTGATTGCGGCGTATCCGCCGGCGGTGCGCAGAACCTCAACGTTGACTCGTTCGGTGGCGGGCGCATCCTTGCTGGTCGAGGTGGAGCTTCCGCCCTTTTCAACAAGCACGTAGGTGCCCTGGGAGTCCTGACGTACCGCGGTAGTCGGCACGGCGAGGGTGGTTGAGGTGTTGCCCTTACTGGTGATGGAGGCGCTCTGCCCCGGAGTGAGCTTGCTCGGGTCGTCGGCGCTGAATCGCACGCTCTTTGCCGCACCCTTGGAGGGGTCGTTCTGCAGCTCACCAATGCTGGTGATGGTGCCCTCCACGCTGCCGGTGGAGGTGCGCAGGCTAACGCGGTCGCCGGCCTTGAGCTTATTGGCAACGGAGAGCTCAACGCTGGATTCCACGTAGGGTTCGCTGGTTTCTACACTCGCGATGGGGTTGCCGTCGTTAATGAGCTGGCCGACCGCCGCAACTGCGGTGACGGTGTGGCTTCCGCCGGGCAGAATCGCGTAGTTGCTGCGCGCAATGGTCGTGACTCCATCGCTGGGCACGCCGGTCAGGTGCGTGCGGTGCAGGCGCGTGACGGCGTCGAGGGTGTCTTCGGTGACGGTGCCGCTCTGAGCGGTGGCGTATCCGGCAGAGTTCAGTGCCTTCTGGAAGGCGAGCACGTCATCGCCGTTATCGCCCAGGTTGAGGTCGCGGTACAGCGGCAGCGGCCCTTCCAGCACGAAGACGGGGTCGGCGCCAATGATGCCGATGAAGTCACCGGCCTTGAGCACGTTGCCGGGCTTCTGGTTCTGGTAGACGAGCACCGGCTCACCGTTGGTGCGCGTGCTAATCGGGGCGGTCTCTCCCGCCTTGGTGGTTCCGGCGATGGCGAGGCCCTCGCTGACGGTGCGTTCTTCAACCTTCGCCCAGACCGGAATCACGGTTTTCGCCTGCACGGCCGGGTCGGGGCCCGTGGCGGCGTAGCGGGTGCCCAGGTAGAAGGACAGCATGAGCGAACCGATGGCAAGGATTGCCAGCAGCAGGAGCACGCGGGGTCGGGCGATGCGCTCGCTGAAGCGGTGCCCGCTGTTTTGGTTTTTCGTGTGAGTGGTCATGGCGGTGTCTTTCTGAACTGTGTCAGCGCTGTCTATTTCTCTGCGCTGCCTATTTCTTAGCGCCGTCTTTCGGTGCGCTGTCTTTTAGCGCCCCGGTTTACTGGTGCTCCAGAACGTACTGCTTGAACTTCTCGTCACGCTCACGTTCTGCCTTGCGGTCCTGCTCAAGCTGCGACTGGTACTTGCGGATGAGCGGCATCTGGTACTGGGCTTCCAAGTCGTAGAGCTGCTGGCTCATGCCGACCTGTTGGTTGCATTCTGCCATGATGGTGGCGATGCGAATTTCCTCTTCGGAGGCTGGCGCATTCGTTCCCCCGCTCTTGCTATCTTCCTCAGCCAGCGGGGATTCCTCGGCTACCGACCCTGCCTTATTGGGGGTGAGCCCCCGGTTTGAGACGCACTGCTTCCACTTCTCTTCGAGCTCGCGGTGCAGTTTGCTACCGTAAACGGCATTGACCGCCTCGGTGGAGATACGACTGTATGTGGACTGCACATCATTCTCGGGCCTCTTACCTTCGGGCACCGCGGCCTCCAGGGTCTCGCGGGCCTTGTCTTCACATTCGATGATGAGCCTCTCCTCGGGGCTGAGGTTTGCCCCTGGGGTGACGGAGATGGGAGCTTTGGCGTTGGGGTCTCGCTTCTGGAATCCGTACTTCTTGGCGTACTCGACGTTCCAGGGGCCGTACATTCGGCCCGGATTGCCACTCGGCGCGCTTTCAGATTGGGGAGCTTGGTCGGGGTCGGTGTAGCTCTGCCCGTGTTCGGCGTAGCACTGCTTAATGGCAATCTGAAAGGCCCTGTATTCGTAGTGAGTGCCCTCGTAGTAGGGGGGGTAATCGTCCAGGGGCATCTTTACGATGTCTTGCTCCGCGTCGAAGATGGCGTGGACGCTTTCGTCGCGTTCCAGCGGCGGGTTGAAGAGCGAGCAGGCGCTCAGCGGGAGCACGCCAATAGCCAGCAGGGCGCCCGTGGTGAGCAGGCGGCAGCTCATGCCAGTGCGAGGGGCGGGTGCAGTGGAGCTGCGGTTGAGGAACTTCATCGTTAAACCCCTTTCATAAGAGTGAGTTGTACACCACATTACACTTTTCGTGCCTTGTCGCGCCCGAATTTCGGGGGGGTGCAGCAAAAATTTTTGCGCGCCCACTCGCCTGCCGCAAGCTGCATCCTCTGCGGGAATATCCTCGCGGGTGCGGGCTACCCGCCGAGCCTACGTCTCGGGTGGCCCGCACCATTACCGGTCTTTCCCCGGTATCAAGATTCGGTTTTAAAATCCGACGTCAAAACCGGTCGTGGACGCTCGGGTTACTGGTGCTCCAGAACGTACTGCTTGAACTTCTCGTCACGCTCACGTTCTGCATTGCGTTCCTGTTCAAGCTGCGTCTGGTACTTGCGGATGAGCGGCATCTGGTACTGGGCTTCCAGGTCGTAGAGCTGCTGACTCATGCCGACCTGCTGATTACATTCGGCCTGGATGGTGGCGATGCGAATTTCCTCTTCGGAGGCGGGCTTGTTGTAACCGTCGTTCTTGCTCAGCTGCTCAGCCAGCGGGGTTTCCTCGGCGACGGAGCCTGCCGAGCGAGGGGTGAGGCCGCGGTCTGAGACGCACTGCTTCCACTTCTCTTCGAGCTCGCGGTGTAGCGTGCTACCGTAAACGGCATTGCCCGCCTCGGTGGAGATACGAATGTACGTGGCCTGATCTTCCTTCTCGGGCCTCTTACCTTCGGGCACCGCGGCGTCCAGGGCCTCGCGGGCCTTGGGGTAGCATTCGGTGCGAAGCTTGTCCTCGGGGCTCATGCTCTCCCCCGAGTTATAGGAGATGGGGGCGGCTGCGTTGTTGGGGTCTCGCTTCTGAGAACCGTACTTCTGGGCGTACTCGACGTTCCAGGGACCGTACTTTCGTCCCAAATCACCGCGGGGTGCGTTTTCAGAATAGGGAGCCTGGATGGTGTAGTTCTGCCCGTGTTCGGCAAAGCACTGCTTCATGGCAATCTGAAAGGCCGTGTATTCGTAGTGAGTGCGCTCGTAGTAGGTGTAATCGTCCAGGGGCATCTTCACAATGTCCTGCTCCGCGTCAAAGATGGCGTGGACGCTTTCGTCGCGTTCCAGCGGCGGGTTGAAGAGCGAGCATGCGCTCAGCGGGAGCACGCCGATGGCCAGCAGGGCACCCGTGGCGAGCAGGCGGCGGCGCGTGCCGGTACGAGGGGTAGTTCCGGTGCGGCGGTTGAGGAATTTCATCGTTGAACGCCTTTCATAAGAGTGAGTTGTACACCACATTACACCTTCTACTCCCTGTCGCGCCCGAATTTCGGGGGGGGTGTGCACCAAAAATTTTTTCGCCCCTCCCACTTTCTGGGGGCCGACCTCCCTCCCGGCACAAAAATCTAGGCGCAGAAATCGGGCATAGAAAAATCCCCCGAACTTCTCAGAAGAGAAATCCGGGGGATTCTTCAATCAGCTACATGCTACTTGGTCGGCAGTTCAGCCAGTTCGGTAGCGTCGTGTGCCTCGGGGATGTGATCCACGTGCAGACGCTTACGGAAGACCCAGTAGGTCCATGCCTGGTAGACGAAGACGACCGGCAGACCCATGCAGGTCACGAAGGTCATAACGCCCAGGGTGTACTCGGAGCTGGATGCGTTCGCAATGGTGAGCGAGTATGCCGGGTCCAGGGTGGAGGGCAGAACGTTCGGGTACATTGCGGTGAAGATTGCCAACGCGCCGAATGCGAGAAACACGGACAGACCAGCGAAAGCGCGACCCTCACGGCCACCCTTTGCGGAGATCCAAGCAATCAGAACAGCAACCACAGCCAGGATGGTGCACAGCCAGGAGACGCCGTTACCGGTGGTGAAGTCCAGTGCCAGAACCCATGCAACGATCGGCAGCAGCAGGACGGGAGACCAGCGTACCAGGGTGTTGCGGGCACGGTCGCGGATGTCACCATCGGTCTTCAGAGCGATGAAGGCAAGACCCTGAACCAGGGAGAAGCCAACGAAGCCCAGACCGCCGAGCAGAACCGGCAGGGAGACCCAAGCGAAGGCGCCGCCGACGCGGTCACCATTGTCGTTGATGGGCAGACCCATGGAGGTCAGGCCCAGCAGAGCACCGACGAGCAACGCGATGAAGAAGGAAGAAACAGACAGAGCGATGTTCCAGTTACGGATCCACTTCTCGTCGTTCTTCTTACCGCGGTATTCAATTGCGACCACGCGCAGAATCAGGAAGACCAGCGCGAGGGTCAGGGGGATGTACAGAGCCGAGAAGAGGGCTGCGTACCAGATGGGGAATGCTGCGAAGATAGCAGCACCGCCGGACACAATCCACACCTCGTTACCGTCCCAGACGGGGCCGATGGTGTTCAGCAGCAGACGACGTTCCTTCTCGTTCTTGGTGAACTTGGAACCCATCAGCATACCGACGCCCAGGTCGAAGCCGTCGAGGATCAGGTACATGATGAGGAAGACGCCAATGGCGACAAACCAGAGGGTGGGCAGGCCAGGCTGACCGGCAAAGATATTGAAATCAAAGTTCATGGTGAATCAATCCTTACCCGCCTAGTAGGCGAACTCCAGCACATCGCGCTTGGACTTGTCGTTGGACTCGTCCTCGTGGTGCGACTGAACCAGCTCGGGCATTGCTGCCACAACACCGGCCTTGACGTACTTAATGAGCAGGTAAACCTCAACCACCATCAGCACACCGTAGAGCAGGCCCAGGGTGAGCAGGGAGAAGAGGATTTCTTCACCGGAAACACCCGGGGAGATAGCTGCTGCGGTGAACAGGTGGATCGAGGGATCACCCTGAAGGTTCGGAGCCACAACGAAGGGCTGGCGGCCCATTTCGGTGAAGATCCAGCCCAGTGCGATGCCAAAGAAGGGAGCCAGGATAGACCAGACAGCAACGTTCTTGAGCAGCTTGGACTCGGGGACGGTGCCTACACCCTTCTTACGGGTTACCCACAGTGCGTAGAGGTAGAAGGGCAGAACGATTCCGCCGAGGGCCATCATGCCGCGGAAGCCCCAGTAGGAGACCTCGAGGGAGGGCAGGTAGTCAATCTTCTGACCTGCACGCTCACCGTAGAGCGGGTTGTTGGGCAGGTTGGTGCCGAACTTAGCTTCGTACTCGGGCAGCAGGGTCTGGATGCCCTTCACCGGGGTGTCGAAGTTATCGTGTGCCAGGAAGGACAGCACGCCGGGAACCTCGATGACGGGGGTGATCTTGTCACAGCTCTGAGCGCCGAGCTCACCGACGGTCAGAACGGAGAAGGAGGTGCCGTCGTGGCACGCAGCTTCTGCAGCAGCCATCTTCATGGGCTGCTCGTGAATCATCATCTGTGCCTGAATGTGACCGGACGCGCCGATACCTGCGAAGGCGACGAGGCCCACAACAGCGCCCAGGCGCAGGGACTTGAACCAGACCTGGAAGTCGGTCTTGTCGCGTGCACCCTTGTCGGACTCACCAACAACAACCTTGCCGTCAACAACCTTGTCGATGCCGTCCTTGCGGCGGCGCCACAGCTTGTACCATGCGATACCAACCAGGAAGCCACCGGCAACCTGGATAGCGGAGGTGATGACGTGAGTGAAGGTCACCCATGCGAGGGGGTTCAGCAGCACAGCGCCAATGTCGGTCATTCGGGGACGACCGTCAATCATTTCTGCGCCAACGGGGTGCTGCATCCAGGAGTTTGCAACCAGAATGAAGAATGCAGAAATCCAGGAGCCGAGGACTGCCATGAACAGCGAGAATGCGTGTACAGCAGGCTTGAGGCGGTCCCAACCGAAGATCCACAGACCCAGGAAGGTCGACTCAACGAAGAAGGCGAAGAGGCCTTCCATTGCCAGCGGAGCGCCGAAGACGTCGCCGACGAAGCGGGAGTATTCACTCCACGCCATGCCGAACTGGAATTCCTGAACCAGACCGGTGGCCACACCCATTGCGAAGTTAATGAGGTACAGCTTGCCCCAGAACTTCGTCATGCGCTTGTATTCGTCCTTCTTGGTACGAACATAGCGAATGTACAGGTAGGTCACAACAAGGCCCAGACCCAGAGTCAGCGGAACCATGAAGAAGTGGTAGACGGTGGTAATACCGAACTGCCACCTACCAAAATCAAGGGGGATCCATTGATAGGTCCTTACTATGTGTGTACTTAATGTGTGTTTGTGCCAGATTTCGGGTAGTCCGCCATCGATGGAGGGCATACGAGAGTTACTGACACACTGTCTCTCATGCTTCTAAGGTACAGGGTTTCCTGAGGAGCTGTGAGTAGGCTGTGCATAGTATGGACGTTTATTGTTTGACGTTTCGCTAAAGGTACGTTGAACGTTATCCCCCGACGCGCGGGTAGATTGAGGGGCGAAGCACTGTGGTGCATTGCGGGGTTGCGAGGTAGTTTCGGAACCACGGTGAAACTTTGCGTTTTTACATTATTTCTGCAAAATTTTGGTGACAGATTCCCGGAATATGACAGGTGGTTCAAGTAGTGCTCAAAGCTTAAATTTGCCTAAACCATACCGATTTTACTGAGATTTTCAAGAAATAGTGTGACTATTATCACGGAAAAATCATGGAATGTGACACGCCAGGCACCGCTCCCCCGCAAGGTACCGCAAGCTACATATCGATGCTCTCAGTATCCAGCTGATGAGCACCCGCAATGATGAACTCCTTACGCGGAGCCACCTCAGAACCCATCAACAAGGAGAACGCACGCTCGGCAGCCTCCGCATCCTCAATGCGAATACGGCGCAACATACGATGACGCGGATCCATCGTGGTCTCAGCCAACTGATCGGCGTCCATCTCACCCAGACCCTTATACCGCTGAATGGGTTCCTTATAGGACACACCCTGCTCCTGCAAAGAATCCAGAAGCTCATGCAACTGCTTCTCCGAGTAGGTGTACACCATCTCGTTCGGCTTGCCGCGGCGCACCACCTCCACGCGATGCAGAGGCGGGACCGCAGCGTACACGCGACCCGCCTCAATCAGCGGACGCATGTAACGGTAGAACAGAGTCAACAGCAGGGTACGAATGTGGGCGCCGTCCACGTCCGCATCGGTCATCATAATGACCTTGCCGTAGCGAGCAGAGTCCAGGTCAAAGGTACGACCCGAGCCTGCACCGATGACCTGAATCAGCGCCGCGCACTCAGCATTCGCAAGCACATCAGTCACCGAAGCACGCTGAGTATTCAGGATCTTACCGCGAATCGGCAGCAGAGCCTGATACGAGGAAGAACGCGCCAGACGCGCAGTACCCAGCGCCGAGTCACCCTCCACAATGAACAGCTCAGAATGCTCAACATTGGTCGAACGGCAATCCACCAGCTTAGTGGGCATGGACGAAGACTCCAGCGCGGTCTTACGGCGCTGAGTTTCCTTATGGATGCGCGCCGAGACGCGGGTCTTCATCTCAGAGACGACCTTCTCGCACAGAGCGGCCGCCTGAGCCTTCTCCGCACGGGCAGTCGACTCCAGGCGAGCCTTCAGCGCATCGCCCACGACCTTCGACACGATCTGGCGAACCGCCGGGGTACCCAGAATCTCCTTGGTCTGACCCTCAAACTGCGGCTCGGCAAGACGCACGGTCAGCACAGCGGTCAAGCCGGCGAGCACGTCGTCCTTCTCAATCTTGTCGTTACCCACCTTGTACTTGCGGGCATTATCGGCAAGGTGCTTGCGCATCACGCGCAGCAGACCCTGCTCAAAACCGGTCGTGTGAGTACCGCCCTTGGGGGTGGCAATAATATTTACGAAGCTGCGGACCGTCGTCTCGTAGCCAATGCCCCAGCGCAGCGCAACGTCCACTTCGCAATCGCGCTCCACGTCGGTCAGCTGCGAGCGGCCGTCCTCACCCAGCACCGGCACGGTCTCGGTGAAAGAGCCGCTGCCGCTAAAACGCCAGGTGTCGGTAATACGCTCATCATGCGCCAGAAACTCGACGAACTCGCTAATGCCGCCGTCATACTGGAAAACCTCCTCGTGGGGCTCCAACTCGCCGGGGGTGCCGGGCAGTCGGCGCTCATCGCGGATGCAAATACGCAGACCCGGAATGAGGAACGCGGTCTGGCGCGCACGAGCAGCCAAGTCCTCGTAGCTGAACTTAGCGTCGGGGGTGAAAATCTGCGGGTCAGCCCAATAGCGCACACGGGTGCCGGTCACGCCGCGCTTAGCGCGACCCACAATCTGCAGGGCGTCGGTGCCCTCGGTTGCGGGAGTGAACGGATCTTCGGGCTTGGGGGTGCGGCCGGACTCGAAGAAGCCGGGAATACCGTGGCGGAAGGACATCTGGTAGGTCTTCGAGCCACGATCCACCTGCACGTCCAGACGCGAAGACAGCGCGTTCACCACGGAAGCGCCCACGCCGTGCAAACCACCGGACGCGTTATAGGAGCCGCCGCCAAACTTACCGCCGGCGTGTAGCTTAGTGAACACGACCTCCACACCGGACAGGCCGGTACGCGGCTCAATGTCGGTGGGGATACCGCGGCCATCATCGCGCACCTCAACCGAACCGTCACGGTACAGAATGACCTGGATGGACTGACCGAAACCGGCGAGCGCCTCATCCACCGAGTTGTCGATAATCTCCCAGAGGCAGTGCATCAGACCGCGGGAGTCGGTGGAGCCAATGTACATACCCGGGCGTTTGCGTACAGCTTCCAGACCTTCCAGCACGGAGAGGTGACGGGCGGTGTAGTTCGAAGACGCCACGGGATTCCTTTCGGGTGAATATGTCTGCGGTGGTGAACGCGTGCCACCGGGCGGAGTGCGAGTCCGGCTCAAGTGCTACGGGGGCAGAACGACAGCGGGGCACGACGCGTGTCGTGCCCCGCAGAGCGTTCAACGTTCGGAACTCTATTCTAGCGTGGCTTGGGGAAAAGAGTGATTAAGACAGTCACCGCTAATGCGCTGCTCTGCTCCCACGTTCCTTCCCCTAGTGAGCCTCACCCGAGGCGCGAGAGGAGCTCTCATGACGGTTCGTGACCATGATATTGGACTTGAAGTAGAACTCTTCGGGAAGCTCATTCGTGACCGGGCCGTGCGGGAATTCGCTGAGCTTCGGCACGAAGTACCAGTCCATCAGCTCGCCGCTGCTCTGCTTGAGCACGCGGCGTTCCCTCATGGCGTGGCGTACCTTGCGGCGCAGGCGCGGGCTGTCTTTCAGGGTGCTGGTGAAGACCCACGGAGTCTCGTAGCCCTCGGTGATCATGCCGAAAGTGATGCGCAGGTTGCCGTTCTCGTCGGCGTCCATCGTGAAGTCGCCGTCTGCGATATCGGTGAAGGCGAGCATCCAGCTGTGTCGGCGTTCGTAGCTTTCGCGGGTGGTCTGCAGTGCCGCAATGATGCGGTGGTCGACCAGCAGCTCCACCTTGCGTTCGGTGATTTCACCCAGACGAGCGTAGGAGCCGAAGGCGCGGTTGGCGCCGCTGCGGCGAGGCCACTTCGTCACCGCACCGTGCGGCACCTCCCCCGCAAAGGTAAAGGGGCCCGTCATGGTGCCGGGCAGACGCAGACGCTCAAACGGAGCCGTCGGCAGGAAGGTCGTCAGCAGCTGATCGGAGCTGACCGACTTACCCCAGCGCGCCATCTCAAAAATGGTCGGTTCAGGGCCTACAGGGTAGATATGCGGCATCTTGCGACCGAACTCGTCAAAGCCCTCAATAAACTCGCCGTTGGAGCTGTACCCGGGCATGGTCGCACCGAGCGGGCGAGTCCACGATCCCGAATACGGCTTGGTCAGGTGCGGGTTCTCCACCGGCAGGATGCTGGTGCGAGCACCCAGGTAGGCGGGCATGCGCGAGAGGTTACGCCAGGCGAACTTCGCGGCAACCGCCTCGCGCCACCACATCGGGCGTTTGCCCGGGGTCTGCCCGCCCAGGCAGTGCATGAGCAACCAGAATCCAGCCCAGCCGAGGCAACCGGCGGCAACCACGCAGAAAATAATCGTCAGCACAGTGTGCAGGGTTCCGGTCGCCCAGATATTCGTGGCGATTAGAGCCATGAACGCCACCCACGCCGCCATGACGTACGGGCCGAGCGTAATCATCGGGTCGACCACCTTCACGGCGGCGATGACGCGGCGGTTCAGTCCGCGCCACACGTAGGAGTACGCCCAGCATCCGGCGGCAAGGGCGAGTGCCATCAGCAGAAGAAGGATGAGCATCGGTGTGTCTCTTTCGCTGCAGGTTTTTCTACCGCGGTCGGTGACAGCAAGCATCTGGCAGATGCAGCGTTGAAAGGCTCTTCAATAGCAAAACTCGTCTGCCGAAGGTACCTTCAACAGACGAGTTTCTTTGGTGTCACTAACCTTGAGGTAAAGCTTCTCACACTATTGTGCCTTTAATTGGTATCCCTGTGGGGGATTTTAGAGGGATGCGTGAAAAAATCGCACCTAACCCCGCATTTTCACCCAACAGAGAGGCACAGTGAGACAGGCGCAGTGAGTAGGCTCTGGCACCTCAGCGACGGTTTTAGACAGAGGTTTTAGACAGCGGTTTTAGGAGGTCAGCGCAGCAGCAATCTGCGGAATCAGCGCCTCAAAAGCACGCGCACGATGGCTAATCGAGTTCTTAATCTCGGCGGGAATCTCAGCGCAAGACTTGCCAGCGTACTGCCCCTCGTACAGGGCGTTCTCACCGTTCAGTTCCACGGGGCGCAGAATCGGGTCGTAACCGAAGCCACCCTCCCCCGCCGGTGCGGTCAGCAGCTCGCCGGGCAGCTCGCCGTACTCGACCGCCTCAAAACCGTTCGGGGAGGCAACCGACGCCGCACAGCAGAACTTCGCGCCGCGGTGCTCGGCAGAAATATCGCTCAGCTGAGCCAGCAGCAGGTTCAGGTTCGCGGAGTCATCGCCGTGGCGACCTGCCCAGCGCGCCGAGAAAATACCGGGAGCGCCGTTGAGCACATCCACCGACAGGCCGGAATCGTCAGCAATAGCGATCAGCCCGGTTGCCTCGGCAACAGCGCGCGCCTTCAGCAGGGAGTTCTCAGCGAAGGTCACGCCGGTCTCGGGAACATCTGGTGCGTTCACGCTGGAGGCGTCAACCACCTGGGTGTCAACGTCCAGGCCGTCAATGCGTCCGCGCAGAATTTCGCGCAGTTCCTTGAGCTTGCCCTTATTGTGGCTTGCCAGAACAATCTTTGCGTCTGCCATAGTTTCTCCTTGTCGACGGAACTAGTTACTGGGACGGGTTAGTGTGCCAGTGCTTCACGCTGAATCTGAGCCAGCTCTGCGGTGCCTTCCAGCGCCAGGTCGAGCAGGCTGTTGAGCTCATCGCGGTCGAAAGGCGCGCCCTCGGCGGTGCCCTGAACCTCAACGAACTTGCCGCTGCCGGTGACGACCACGTTCATGTCGGTCTCGGCGCGAACGTCCTCGGTGTAGGGCAGGTCCAGCATGGGGGTGCCATCAATAATGCCCACCGAAATTGCGGACACCGAATCGATCAGCGGGTTCGCCTTAGCGGGCAGAATCTTCTGCTCCTTCGCCCAAGAAATAGCGTCAGCCAGCGCCACGTACGCACCGGTAATAGAAGCGGTGCGGGTGCCGCCGTCAGCCTGCAGAACGTCACAGTCGAGCACGATGGTGTTCTCGCCCAGCTCATCCATGTTGATGACCGCACGCAGGGAGCGACCAATCAGGCGAGAAATCTCGTGGGTGCGGCCACCCACGCGACCCTTCAGCGACTCGCGAGAAGAACGGGTGTTCGTGGCGCGCGGCAGCATCGCGTACTCGGCGGTCACCCAGCCCTTACCTTCGCCCTTGAGCCAGCGCGGCACGCCCTCGGTGAAGGATGCGGTGCACAGCACGCGGGTGTTGCCGAACTCGATGAGGGCGGAGCCCTCAGCGTTGCGGGACCAGCCGCGGGTAATAGTGATGGGGCGCAGTTCGTTGAGGGCGCGGCCGTCTTCGCGGGTTGCAGTCATGGGTTCTCCTTGAATCTGTCTGCGGGATCTGTGTCTGTCTGTTGAATCTATGTCGAAAGGCAGGTGGAGCTGAGCGCAGTTTGCACTAGTCCAGTTTGTTTTAGCCTAGCTCGGGTTTGGTCTAGTCCAGCTTGGGCTTCGCCTAATCTAGTTCGGGCTTAGGGAGCGCAATCGCGGTGTTCAGCGGCGGGTCAAGCACCTCCACCACGTTCAGGGTGGACGTGACCGGGTGAGCCTCCGTCGGGCGCGGGTAGATGCGGTAGCTTGCCGCCATTTCGGCAATGCCGACCGGGCCGGAGAAGGCGCTGCGCGCCTCCGCGCGGGCAATGTCCGGGTCGTTCCACACGGGCAGGTGGGTCAGCAGCAGGTTACGCACGCCCGCCTCCGTGGCGGCTTCGCCGGCGCGCTTGCCGGTCAGGTGAATACCGCGCAGGGCGTCGTCGCGCCCCTCCTGGTATGCCGCCTCGCAGAGGAACAAGTCAGCACCGCGCGCAGCCTTGACCAGGCCCTCGCACAGGTCGGTATCGCCCGAGTACGAGAACACGGTGTGGCCCTCGCGGTCGTTGCAGGTGATGCGCAGCGCGTACGGGTCCTTCGAGGGGTGAACCACGCGGAACGGCTCCACGCGGAAGGGACCAATCTGCACGGGCTCGCCCTCAGTCCAGGTGTGGTAGTCAAACTCGGTGCTCATGCCCGGCTCCGGGTCCAGGCCGTGAGTTGCCGAAAGGTACTCGTTAATCGCGGCGGGACCGTACAGCGGAATGCGACCCTTGGGCCAGCCGCGCGGATCCCACTTGACTGCCACGTGCAGACCGGACAGGTCGATGCAGTGGTCCGGGTGCAGGTGCGAAATCAGAATCGCGTCGATATCGCTCAGGTCGATATGGCGCTGGAGCATGCCGAGGGAGCCGTTGCCCATGTCCATGATGATGCGCCAGGTTCGACCCGCGAAGTCCGTGGCGGTGAGCATGTAGCAACTAGCCGGTGAGACGGGGCCGGGAAAGGAGCCCGTGCAACCGATAACGGTTAGACGCATGAGGTGTCGTCCTTAGGGGTGGTGCCGGAAAATTCGGTGCCCGCGACAGTGTGTGCTGCCTCTGCAGGATCTGCCGATTCGTCGAGGGTGATGCTGCGGTGTGCCGCGAGCATCTCGGGGGTAATGGCGGCAAGCGAGCCGGTCGGGTAGCGTTCAGCCACGGAGCTGGTGTGGCGAACGTTGGTGACCTCGGGGCCGAGGAAGCGGCGCGCCAGCTGCGAGAACGTCTCAGATTCGCCGGTGGCGAGGAATTCGTGGTGCGGGTTTTCCTCGGGGACCGGGCTTTCAATGGCGTGGTTGAGCAGTTCGCGGTACACGTCCTTCGCGGTCTCATCCGCGGAGGAAACCAGGGTGACATCCTCACCCATAATGTAGGAAATCACGCCGGCCAGCAGCGGGTAGTGGGTACAGCCGAGCACGAGGGTGTCCACGCCGGCATCCTTGAGCGGCTGCAGGTACTCGCGGGCGGTCTCCAGCAGCTCGGGGCCGGAGGTAATGCCCTTCTCCACGAACTCCACGAAGCGCGGGCACGCCACCGAGTGCACCTCAAGGTTCGGGGTGATCGCGAAAGTGTCCTCGTAGGCGCGGGAGGTGACGGTCGCCTCGGTTGCAATCACGCCGATTTTGCGGTTGCGGGTTGCGGCGAGCGCGCGGCGGGCGGCGGGCTGAATCACCTCGATGACGGGGATGCCGTACTGGCGGGTGTAGCGTTCGCGGGCGTCGCGGAGCACCGCTGCGGAGGCGGTGTTGCAGGCGATGACGAGCATTTTCACGCCGGAGTCGACGAGTTCGTCCATGATGCGTAGCGCGTTGGCGCGTACTTCTGCGATTTTGAGGGGGCCGTAGGGGCCGTGGGCGGTGTCGCCGACGTAGATGATGCGTTCGTGAGGCAGCTGGTCCATGATGGCGCGTGCCACGGTGAGTCCGCCGACTCCGGAGTCGAAGACGCCGATGGGTGCCGCGGCGGTGGGGCCTACGGGCGCGGGGCTACCCCAGGGGGTGCGGGCACGGTAGGGATTGGTTGCGTCAATGCTTTCGCTCATGTGTCACCTACACTTCGTTATCGGTCGGGTACCACGTTCTATGCTAACTCGCTAAGGTTACCCTTTTAGTCCGTTGAGCGGTTAGATGAGTCGAGAACCACCATTATGTGGTTGTATATGACGATAGTTTGAGGGGGGAATTTGAAAAATTCGTTCTATTCTTGCTCGTTTGCCCCGCCATTTGTCCCGCCAAATACTCCGCCGGTCGTTTCTTCGTCGTCCAGCCCGTCGAGCATGGCGAGCATGAGAGAGTCCTGAACCCAGGAGACAAAGTTGTACACCACAGCCATGTACTCTTCTTGGGTCTCGATCTCGGAAGGGTCGGTGAACGCCGCAATATCTTCTGCGGTGTCTTCGTCCACGATGTAGAGGCGGTCGGCGAGCACCAAGCGGATATCGCCGAGCGCAGCAGCCCAAGCGCGGGCGTGTTCTTCGTTCAGGCGCAGGTCGCTGGACTCAATGTCGAAGGCGAGCATTGCGAGGTTCGCGCGTTTAGTTTCGCGCAGGTCGCGTTCGGTATAGCGGCGGTATTCGGTGGCGGCCTCGTCGTCACTGCTTGCGGCGGGTAGCAGGCGTGCTACGGCACTGTCGGCGGGGATAGTGGGGTTTTCGGTGATGCCGACCAGCGCCTCCAACGGGTCGACGGTGCCGCCGTCGGCGGTGGTATCTGCCGGGCGCAGTAGCGCGCGCACGTCTTCGGCGAGTTCGCGAATCAGGTCACGTTCGGCGGGTTCGAAGGAGGCGGTGTAGCCTCCGGGGGTGCGGCGGAAGGGTCGCGCCATTAGTTTTCTACTTTCTCGAAGGTTGCCAGCAGGCCCCAGGCGTGCATTGCCTGGGTGTGTTTTTCGGCGTCTTCGCGGGAGCCGGTGAAGACGATTGCCTTGCCGTTGTTGTGCACCTGTAGCATGAGCTCTTCTGCGCGGGCGCGGGAGTAGCCAAAGTGGCTGCGGAAGACGTAGGACACGTAGGTCATGAGGTTGACGGGGTCGTTCCAGACGATGACTTTCCATGGGGTGTCTGTGGCGAGGATGTTCTCCAGGGCGGTGTCGAGGTCGGTGTCCTCGAGGGTTCCGGTGGAGAGGGTCACGGCGGTAGTGTTCATTGGTTTCCTTTGCGGCCGGTTCCCTTTGATTATACGGGCGGGCCTGTATTGCCCCTGTGTTGCTCCCGTGTTGCCGCTGTGTTCATCCTGTGCCACTGCGGTGGTTATCCTGCGTTGCTCCCGCACAGAGTGCTGGTAATTTGTCATACTACAGCACTTAGAGTCAAGAATACTTTATGTAGTGATTGACACGCCGACTCAAGAGGAAAAATACCCTAATCCCCCACTACAATAAACACATGGCTACTACTTCCCTTCTCACCGACCACTACGAACTGACCATGCTCCAGGCGGCACTCGCCTCCGGCGCAGCCAACCGTAAGTGCACCTTCGAAGTCTTCACCCGCCGCCTGCCCGCAGGCCGCCGCTACGGCATCCTCGCAGGCACCGGCCGATTCCTCGAAGGCCTCGCAAACTTCCGCTTCAACGATGAAGAACTCTCCTTCCTCTCCTCCCGCAACATCGTCAACAAAGAAACCCTCTCCTACCTCGAATCCTTCACCTTCAGTGGCAACATCCGCGGCTACGCAGAAGGCGAAGCATTCTTCCCCCACTCCCCCGTCATGCAGGTCGAAGGCACCTTCGCCGAAGCATGCGTCCTCGAAACCTACCTGCTGTCCATCCTGAACTTTGACTCCGCCGTGGCGAGCGCCGCCTCCCGCATGAGCGCAGCCGCTGGCAACCGCCCCTGCCTCGAAATGGGTTCGCGCCGCGCCCACGAACGCGCCGCCGTCTCCGCCGCACGCGCCGCCGTTATCGCCGGCTTCGCGGGCACCTCCAACCTGGAGGCTGGCCTGCGCTACGGCCTGCACACCATCGGCACCAGCGCCCACGCGTTCACCCTGCTGCACGACAGCGAGCGTGAAGCGTTCGAGGCGCAGCTACGCTCCCTCGGCGCCCGCACCACCCTGCTCGTCGACACCTACAACGTGGACGATGCAGTCCGCCTCGGCGTAGAACTCGCCGGCGAAGAGCTCGGCGGCGTGCGCCTGGACTCCGGCGACCTGGTCGCCACCGCGGCTCGCGTGCGTGAACTGCTCGACTCGCTCGGCAACACCCACACCAAGATCACCGTTACCAGCGACCTGGACGAGTACGCTATCGCATCCCTGGCGGCAGCACCCGTGGACTCCTACGGTGTGGGTACCAAGCTGGTCACCGGCTCCGGTGCGCCGACCTCCTCCATGGTGTACAAGGTTGTTGAGCGCGAGAACTCCGCCGGCGAAATGCAGCCGGTCGCTAAGGCGTCGGCTGGCAAGGCGTCCATCGGTGGCGCCAAGCGTGCGGCCCGCCGCCTCAACGGCATGGGCATTGCGACCGCCGAGGTTCTGGGCACCCACGAGGACCCGAGCCTGCTCGAGGGCACCCGCCCGCTCATGGTAGACTTCGTCCGCAACGGCGAGCTGCTCCCCGGCTTCACCGGCGAGGAAGGCGTGCGCCGCGCAACCGCCCGCCACGTAGCATCCCTGGCTGAGCTTCCCGAAGCTGCCCACCGCCTCTCGGAGGGTGAGCCGATCATTCCGACCGAATTCATCTAAACCACCCTTCTGAGATACTGTTTTCACCTGGCGAATCTTCACCTGGCGAATCAGAGTGAAAACTCATTCCTACTTGTAAAGGACAGACATGTCTAAGGCACTGATTATTGTTGACGTGCAGAACGATTTCTGCGCCGGCGGCGCCCTCGCCACCGAGCGCGGTGCGGACGTTGCCGCGCTGATTAGCGAATACGTGGAGAACAACCACCACCGCTACGACGCGATTATTGCCACCCAGGACTGGCATATCGATCCGGGCTCGCACTTCTCCGACACCCCCGACTACGTTGACTCCTGGCCGGTGCACTGCGTGGCGAAGAGCGAAGGCGCGCAGATTCACGAGAACCTGGACACCGATTACATTGAGGCGTACTTCCGTAAGGGCCGCTTCGAAGCAGCCTACTCGGGTTTTGAGGGTCTTCTCGCTCCCGAGGATGAGGTTGCTACCGGCGAGCACGAGCCCGGTGCGGACGCTTCTGAGGACGGCCCGCAGACTCCCCTGTCGGAGTGGCTGGATGAGCGCGGCATCGAGTTCGTCGATGTTGTCGGTATCGCCACCGATTATTGTGTGTTTGCAACCGCTCGCGATGCGGTCGATGCAGGCTACGAGACTCGCGTGCTGCTTGACTTGACCGCGCCCGTGCACGAGGACAAGCTCGATGACGTGGTTGCCGAGCTTGAGGACGAGGGCGTCGAGGTGGTCGAGGTTCTCTAACCTCCACTAGTTCTGCCGGTGACTCGCCCTTTCAGGCGGGCGCTGAATATACAGAGACGTTGAAGATACAGAGGCGGGGAGCCTGGGATAGTACATCCCAGGCTCCCCGCCTCTAGCATGCCCATAACTTATCGTGCCTGCAACCAGCCGAGGTCATGAAACCTCTGCGGTTATGTAGCAGATTGAGCCGCTTATTTAAAGCGGTCCTCCGCCATGCCGTTCACGCGCACGTTCGGGCCAGCCGGCGCCTCCTTAGTGCCAACGATTGCGCCATTACGCACGCTCGGCGCCAGGTAGGATCCGCCAGCGCCACCGGCGCCGCCCTGCTGAACGTAGCCGACCGCACGGCGCGGGTTCTTCGGGTTGTTGCACCACTGCTGCGAGATGATGATTGCCGAAACCGCGTTCACCACGCCGGAGCCGCCGCGTACCCATTCCAGGCCGCAGACCGGGCTAATGGCGTAGCTGGAGCCGACGTTTCCGGGCGCGAAAAAGCCCGCGAGCGCATACACTCGCAGGCTTTTCTACCCCTCAACCTTCAGAGGGCGTTAGACTAACCCTTAGTCTCGCAGAGGTACACCTTGGCCTCGCCGTCATAGACGTTAATGCCGGTCCTCATCGAGTTCATAGAGTTAGAGAGTTCACCCTGAATAACACGCGGCGACAGGTACGAACCACCCGCACCACCGGCACCGGAGAACTGCAGGTAGCTCACGCTCTGGCGGATACCCGCAGGGTTGTTATTCCACTTCTGAATGGTCGTAATAGCAGACAGCGCCAGTGCAGCACCCGAACCACCACCGCCGTAGCCGCCGCCACCGCCTCCGGACATTGCGAACTGGTAACCGTTGAACTCAGCGGCAGTCTCCTCAGCAGAGAATTCGATACGCTCGCCGCCGGGCAGAGTCAGCACTTCAAGGTTCTTCGGGTCATTATTGTCGAGCTGGTAGCTATAAGCGACAGCGCCGTTACCGCCCTTGGCCTCAAAACCGGAGCCGCCCGCGTTACCTGCAGCCGAAGAGCTGTACAGCACCTGGTTATTCTGGCTGTCGTAGCTAAAGATATGGTTGGGGCTACCGGTCGGCACCTCGGGCTTAGCTGCGCCCGCACCACCTGCGCCGTTGTTTCCGCCCTTACCGCCATCAACAGATACCTTAGTGTTCAGGCTGTGGGTGTAGAACTGGGTTCCCGTGGTCGCATCCTCGCCGCGAGTGCTCAAACCACTACCCGCAAAGCTGCGGATGGGCGGATCAGTCGGGTGGTAATTCTTCGTCACGCTCGCATCAAGAACAGCGGGGAAATGCTTCGCGTGAGGCGCTGAGGTGTAGGAGTACGTGATGCCGCCGCCACCGCCACCGCCTGCAACAGCGATGACTTCGCCGTCAATCAGCAGTGCCGAGGCGCCGCCGCCGGGGTGCCCATAAACTTCAACGGTACCCTTGGGACCTTGCGTAAGATCCCTCCACTTGAGGGCACCCGGGTAGCGCTTGGTCACTTCAGCAACCACTTCGGCTGGCATGGTGAATCGGGGCGCGTCGCCACCGTCACCGTAGCCACGCCCGCCTCGTGCCGGGCCGCCAGTCTTAAGACCAAACGGATAGGGAGTGCGGGCGTCACCGGAGCCGCCACCAGCAATGACACGAACCGTCTGTCCCGGCTTCACTTCAACGATTCCGGTGGTTCGGGCGCCCGAGCCGCTTTCGTGGCCGGTGTCGCTGACTCCGCCACCACCAAAAATATCGAAGCGGATCCTATGCACGTTAGCGGGGACGGTGAATTCCTCTTCTACACGATAGTCACTATATCCCCTCAAGAACTTGTGGGGGCTGTCAGCAAAGACGCAGTCCAGGGACGCAGCGAACGCGGGAACAGCAGCCGAGGTGACAATGACGGGGGCTGCCCACGCGGCACCCGCAACGACCCTGCGGCGAGAAATATAAGTAGACATCAATGTCCTTCGGTGTGGTTAGTTCAGGTGCTCGCTCCCCTACCGCGCGCGGGGCGGCAGACTGTGCCGGCTGAGGCTTCCCCGGAAGCGGGGCTCATCAGGTGCTACACTGCCGCCTCAGCTGTGAAGCGGAAAATGTGGTGCTTCAGGTGTGCGTGGTTGGGAAACGGTGACCTGGTGTTTCTCTATATGTGCACCGCTCATGCACTCAGCACTGCCCTTTTATTCATTCTGGCCGGTGTCTAAGAACGGGGAGGAGTCTACACCGAACCGTGTGTTCGGCGCCGGATGTTACCTCCTCTCCTACCCTACAGGTATAAGGCTCTAGTTGAGGGTCATCTCTGCTTATGCGACCAAATATTACGGGCACGCAAAAGCCCCGCGAGCGCATACACACCCGCGGGGCCCCCTTATCCAAAGGTATTTACGTGCTCACCTTAGGCAGGGAAGGTTGACTATACCTCACAAAGATACACCGTCGCGGTGCCCCCCTGACCATACTGCGAGCCTTTGTATGCATTATTGGCCCGAGAAATTTCACCTTCAATAACGCTCGGAGCCAGATAAGATCCACCTGCGCCACCCGCGCCGGCAAGCTGCGCAGAGCTGATACTCTGGCGAGCACCCGTCGGGTTATTATTCCATTTCTGAGCAATCGTAATAGCAGACTGTGAGAGCGCCGCGCCTGAGCCGCCACCACCGTAACCGCCACCGCCACCACCGGACACAATGACCTGCGCGCCGTTGAAGTATGGGGCGAGATGATAGTAGGACAGATATTTATAGGTTCCATCAGGGCGTCGGAGAGTTTCGTAATACTGAGAGTACATATCGTGGTTATCCAGCTGATAGCTCACAGACATCACGCCGTCGCCACCATTTCCTTGCAGACCATTAGTCCCGGGATTACCTGCAGTGGAGGAGCTATAAAGCACCTGCTTATTCTGACTATCGAAGCTAAAGATATCATTGGGGGTACCAGTCAACACGGTCGGCTTAGCACCACCGGCACCACCAATACCATTACCGCCACCCTTGCCACCTTCAACAGTCAGCTGAACGCTCGGGTCCTGAGCATAATATTCACGCCCAGTTGTGGCGTCACCACCGCGTGCGCGTTCCCCCGACCCACCCACACTGAGCACGGGCGGGCGGGTCTGGTTTTCCGGGCCAATCATACGAGCGTCAACAATTCCTGGGAAATGGTCCGGGTCAGGTTCCGTCGTGAACATTGTTGCCCGGGTGACACCACCGCCACCGCCGCCAGCAACAGCGATGACCTCACCGTTGATGAGCAGAGCCGAGGAACCGCCGCCCGAGCATCCATAAATCTCTTCCATAGGCTGCTTAGGATGCGGACCGTGATCCCAATCAGCAGCCCACACCCAGCGCTTGGTTAGCTTTTTCATCACGTCATCGGGAATCCTGGAGCTGGGAACTCCACCACCGTTACCGAAACCTTGGCCACCTTGGGAGCCTTCAGTCCGGTACTCATCTAAATTGTCAGCTCCGTACCCTCGGACTTCGAGCATACCGCCGCCACCTGCGATGAGCTCAATAGTTGCCGGACCATCCACCCCGATAACTCCGGTTACTTTCGCACCTGAACCGCCGAGAGAGTTGTTTTCAAAGCCTCCGCCACCTGCACCACCGATCAGTTCAAAACGTATCTTATAGAAGGTAAGGCGGCTATGAAGATATTCCGTTTCTTCCCCGCGCTTATACATGTCAGCATAGGCAGACATGTAAGGTTTTTCTGACACGGTGCAATCCGGTTTTGAAGCAGCGTAAGCTGGCACTACTGCTGAAGCCGCAATCACGGGGGTTGCCCAGGCGGCACCCTTCACGACCTTACGGCGAGAAATATGAGACATCACTGTCCTTCAATAGTTGGTGTAACCGTTCTTCTAGCCCATTTCTCGCACTCGGCGCGGCAGAATAACGGCTACATGGTGTTTCTGATGGAGGCTCCTCCGTAATGGCGACCATGCCAGGTTCGGGAGGGGCATCCACCAATAGAGTACATGAATCAGGTTTTAGAGGCACCCCAAAAGGTCATAAAACACCACGTCGAATCATTTTTATACCCGTTTTATAACTGTCCGGCAGGCTATTTCATGAGTTTAGAACGCGCAAAAGCCCCGCGAGCGCACACACCCGCGGGGCTTTTCTCTACGTTCTGTTCACGTTCTAGCGTCGGCCCACGAACCAGTCCGACAGCTTATCGATACGCGCCTGAATCTGCTCAGCCGAAGCCTGCGCGACCGCCGGGCCGCCACAAATCTTACGCAGCTCATTATGAATCACACCGTGCGGCTGACCCGAACGAATCGACCACGCCGCCACGTTCTTCGCCAACTTATTGCGCAGCGCTTTCAACTGGCGGTGATCCACCACCGAAGGTGCCGCAGTCGCCGGGCGACGTGCCGCATGCTCACGCTGATGCGCTCGCAACAGCGTACCGACCTGCTCGGCATCCAGCAGACCCGGAATACCCAAAAAGTCCTGCTCCTCCTCGCTACCCACGGCAAGGTTGCCGGAGGCAAACTCGGCACCGTCGAACAGCACACCGTGGAAGGACGCCTCAGAGCCGAGCGCCTCGAACTTGCCACGTGCCAGCTGCTCGGAGGCGCGCTCCTCGCGGTTTGCTTCTTCGAGCAGGTGGTCGTCCAGGCCCTCAACCATGGGGTCAATTTCCTGGGGTGCGCCGCGGTCGAGGGCGTGGTCTCGTTCCACTTCCATGTCGTTGGCGAGCATCATCAGCTGTGGCACGGACGGCAGGAACACGGAGGCGGTTTCGCCGCGCTTGCGGGCACGCACGAAACGGCCAATCGCCTGGGCGAAGAACAGCGGGGTGCTGGTGCTGGTCGCGTACACGCCCACGGCGAGGCGGGGCACGTCCACGCCTTCGGACACCATGCGCACGGCGACCATCCAGCGCTGCATGCCTTCACGGAATTCGTCGATTTTCGCGGAGGCTTCGCGGTCGTCAGAGAGAATCACGGCGGGGTATTCGCCGGTGATTTTCTGAATCTGCTCGGCGTAGGCTTTGGCGTCCGCGTGGTCGGTGGCGATGACGAGCGCACCGGCGTCGGGCACGGTGCGGCGCACCTCAGTCAGGCGCTTATCGGCTGCCGCGAGCACTGTCGGAATCCATTCGCCGTTGGGGTCGAGGGCGGTGCGCCATGCCTGGGAGGTGATGTCCTTGGTGAAACCCTCGCCGAGGTTTGCCGCCATTTCCTCACCGGCGGAGGTGCGCCAACGCATCTGGCCCGAGTACGCCATAAAGATAACCGGGCGCACCACGTGATCCTTCAGCGCGGGGCCGTAACCGTAGGAGTAATCTGCCTTGGATCGGCGGATACCGTCATTATCGACTTCGTAGGTGACGAACGGAATCGGTGAGGTATCCGAACGGAACGGGGTACCGGTCAGCGCCACGCGGCGGGTCGCGTCATCAAACGCTTCACGCAGGCCATCACCCCAGGAGAGGGAGTCGCCAGCGTGGTGAATCTCGTCAAAAATTACGAGGGTTTTCGTTTCCTCGGTGTTGCGTGCGTGTAGCTGCGGCTTATTCGCCACCTGCGCGTAGGTCAGCGCCACACCCTTGTAGTGGCGGCTGATGGTCACATCCGCGTTCTTGAAGTTCGGGTCAATAGGAATACCGACCTTCGCGGCGGCGTCAGCCCACTGCTTTTTCAGATGGTCGGTGGGCGCCACCACAATAAGCTGGCGGACCGTGCCGCGGTTGAATAGTTCCTTGGCGAGGGTCAGCGCGAACGTGGTTTTACCTGCGCCGGGGGTTGCCACTGCCATGAAGTCGCGAGGGTTGGTTTCGAAGTACTTCTGCATGGCTTCTGCCTGCCAGGCGCGCAGGCTGACGGAGGTACCCCAGGGGGCGCGGTCGGGGTATGCCGGGGAGAGCTTCGGCTTCACCATACTGTCGAATAGGGTGGGTTCCTCTGCGGGTGCGCTCATTCTCTCCTTCTTCCTCGTCTGCATCTGCTGGTTCCTTCCGCCGAATCAGCGCAGGGGCGCTTCTCCCCCGTGTGGAGGTGGTGGGCGCTCTGGTGTTCCTAGTGCGCTGGTGTTCTTAGCGCTCTGGCGGTCTGGGCACAGCGAGGTTAAATTCTAGCACCACATCCGCGGGTTGGGCCGGGCTGTGGTGCAAGAATTTAGTGCTCGTCAGCAAAGTCTCATGAGCAGTGTTGGGCCGTTGAGTCTTGCTGCTGCGGCGTGTTATTTTTCGTATTTGTTCAGGCGTATTGTCTGAGATGTGTTGTCTGGCACGTATTATTCGCCGGAGCCGTTGTCGCCGTCGTTGCCGGGTGCAAGGCCTTCGTAGATTTCCTTGCACTGGGGGCAGACGGGGAACTTCTGCGGGTCGCGGCCGGGTACCCACATTTTGCCGCAGAGGGCGCGCACGGGTTCACCGGTCAGCGCCGATTCGAGGATCTTTTCCTTGCGTACGTAGTGGGAGAAGCGCTCGTGGTCGCCGGGCTCAGAAAGCTGGGTTTCTTCGCGTTCGAGCAGGGCGGTGCCGCCTGCGGTTCCGGGGCCAAAGGGGTCTTCGATACCTTCGATCGAGCTCATGTTTCTCCTTGATGATGAGGTGGGATACATAGGGTGAGGGGTGCCGCTGCACGGTTGGGTGATTGGCGCCTTCTCTATTTTAGTAGCAGTTGGGAGGTGCCGAGCCCCCGGGCGGTCAATATGGAGGCAGGCCACAGCTCAACCATAGACTCTTAGGTATTGCGGTGAGCTTCTTTCCGTCAGAAGTTCGGGGCTAGAATTTCGGGCGGCATAGAAGCATAGAAAAGGGGTTCCGCGCCAGGCGTAGTACCTAACACGGAACCCTTCTCTTTTATTCCTGATGTGCTGGAGCTTCGACTCTTGTTAGTTCGCCTGGAAGCGTGCCACGCGCTCCAGCATCTTGGAGCTGACCTTATCGTAGCGGTGACCGCCCCACGCCACGCCGCCCACGAGCAGTGCGGCACCAATCAGCAGCTGAATCAAGCCACCGTAGACGAGGGTCAGCACATCCTGCGTGCGGAAAATGTACACGACAACAGAGATACCGCCGGGCAGCGCGCTGAGCATCACCAAAACTATAGAGAGCATCAGCAGCAGTTGCTTAGCGAAGCCGTCAGTGTTCTTCGGGTTCTTGAACGGGTTAGCACCGGGAGGCGCCACGGGCGGGCTGATGAAGGTATCCATCACGCATCCCATGCCAGCCGCCGCGGCGAGCACGCCCAGCTGGTGCATCAGCACAATGGGGAAAAGCTCCAGGTGTCCATTTGCCGCTGAGGCGACGAACACCATCACCACTACGATCGGAACCATCAGGATGCTGTAACCCCAAAGACGGCCGATGCGGTCGTCAATACCGCGTAGCGGGGAGAGCACGTGCAGGCTGAATGCGGTGTTGTCGTAGGAGACGAGGTAGCACATGTAGTAGCCGGTGAAAACGGTGCAGAAGTACATCCAGAATCCGAAGAGCTGCATGACGCCGCTATTAATAATCTGGTTGGCTTCAGCCGCGTTGATGCCATTAAAATCAACATGAGTTTTAACGGACCCTACAGAGCTCAGGAACAGCGGCATACCCACCGTTAGTATCAGGTAAAGCATGGCGGTGCTTGCGGTCAGCAGCTGCAGACGGTTGTCTTTCAGGAATGAGTGCAGGGTTCGTGCCGCTACGGCGCCACGCGGGGTTGCGGGGAACCGTGCAAACAGGCCCAAATCACCTGCGGCGACTTCGGTTGCGCTGGCGTGGTGGGCGCTACCGCCCACATTCGCCATGGAGCGTGCAAGGTTCTTACCCCACAGCCACCAACCGCCAGCCAGGTAGACGAGGGTCAGAGCCAGGCAGCCAAGGGCGGCACCCATATTGCCGGTCGCCATAAAGTAGGGCACGGCGAACGCGGACCCGAAGGGGGTCACGCCCAGCCACGGCAGGTAGGGTAGCATCTCTTCCCAATGCTCGGTCAGGTAAATCATCGTTCCGCCGAAGATGAAGCCGGCACTCATCATCAGTAGCGCGGCAACGATCATCAGGGTATTGGCGATGCGCGGGTTATCGTTCAGAACCATGCCCAGGCGGTTGGCGAAACGCGCCCACACCATGAGGTTCGCGAGGCCGAGCACGCAGCAGATGAGGTACACGACCAGCGCGAGCGGCTGCGATATAAACGCGATAGCACCCAGCAGCACGGCAATGATGCTCGCGATGCCGGGAATACCCACGAACCCGCCGAGGAACTGACCCTTCTGCAGGGTGGAGGGCTTGATGGGGAAGAGCACGAATCGGCTCTCATCCAGGGTGCCGTCCAGTCCGCTAAAGAAGATAGGGACGATAGCCCAGGCGAGCGCCACAACGGTGCCCACAAGGAGGGTTCCGAGCTGACCGTATTCGGGGACCTTCGAGTTGGCAATCACGTATGTGGAGCCGAGGCCGAAGAGCATGCCGCCCGCGTAGAGCGCCGCAAAAATCAGACCGATGAGCGCCCAGATGCTACGGCGGAAGGAAGCGAGCACATACTGCCACTTTAGTGAGACGAGGTGCCCAACCATGACAATCCTTCCGAGGAGGTGCGGCCGCCGACCAGCTGCACGAATCGTTCTTCAAGGCTCATACCGGCACGTACTTCGTCGACGGTTCCGGCGGCGAGAATACGTCCGGAGTCCATGACGGCTACGTGATCGCACAAGCGCTGGACAAGGTCCATCACGTGCGAGGAGATGATGACAGTTCCGCCGGAGGCAACGAAGCCTCGCAGAATGTCCTGAATATTAGCGGCAGAAACCGGGTCGACCGCTTCAAAGGGCTCATCAAGAATCAGCACGGAGGGTGCGTGGACGAGCGCGGCGGCGAGCGCAATCTTCTTGGTCATACCGGCGGAGTAGTCGGCAACGGCACGACCCGCAGCGTCGGTCAGGTCCATTGCGGTGAGCAGGTCCTTGACGCGGGATGCGACAGTTTCCTTATCGATTCCGTGCAGGTAGCCGGAGTAGGTGATGAGCTGCTCGCCGGTGAGCTTGTCGAAGAGGTGCACGCCGTCAGGCAGCACGCCCAGGTGTGCTTTGGCCTTGAGCGGCTCGGTCCACATGTCGATGCCTCGCACGTATGCGGTGCCTTCGCTGGGCATGAGCATGCCCGTGACCATGGAGATGGTGGTGGTTTTACCGGCGCCGTTGCGGCCGACCAGCCCGTAGAAGGATCCGGAGGGGATATCCAGGTTGATGCGGTCGACGGCGACCTTCTGACCGAATGCCTTGGTGAGGCCGCGGATTTCGATAGCGGGGCGGGCGCCAGCAGTCGGTGCGGCCTGCGGGGTGACGGGTAGCTGCGGTGCTACCGACGCGGGAACTACAGCTTCCGGCGCTACAGGCTCGAGGTTTGTAGCTTCCGGCGCTGCAAATTCGGGGACTATAGCTTGAGGTACTGCCGCGGCGGGGGTTGCCTCTACTGCGGTCTCTTGTACCGGGTTCTGCGGTGAACCTGGTTCTTGCGGGTTCGGGTCCTGGGGAAAGTGACTAGTGTTCATATTTTCACCCTATCACCCTTGTAGAAAGGTCTACAGTCTTTGGCTATTAAACCCGCATATTACGCATCCGTCATGCAGTATATGGACATTTCGGGGTGCTATACGTAGCGTCCTAGCGCGCTATCTGTCAGGTTGGGATGTCTGCTCTCCCCACCCTCAAAACCGCCAAAAACCGCAAAACAGAACGGGCTACAGCCTCCCCCGCAGCCCGAGTGCAGGGGTAGACGATAGCCCGTCCGTATTCAACGTTTCAGCCGCCTAGATTAGCCAGAGCTAGCTAGACCGGCTCATGATGTTTCCCGGGTGACAGCTGTTTTTAGAACAGCGCCATGGTCAGTGCCGCACGCGCCTTGACGGTGCGCGGGTCAGATGCACCCACCACATCGAAGAGCTGCACGAGGCGCTCGCGCACACGCGCCTTATCATCGGGACCTACCGCGCTGAACAGGCGCAGCAGACGGTTGTACGCGTCCTCCACATGACCACCTACCAGGTCCAGGTCGGCTACGTTGAACGCGGCGTCAATGTTCATGGGGTCTGCCGCGGCCGCCGCGCGTTCGGTTGCCAGGTCCAGGTCCTTCACGCGGGCGAGCAGTTCAACCTGTTCCAGGCCGAGCTTCGCTTCCTTATCGCCGGGGTTCTCGGTGATTGCCTTGCGGTATGCGGCGCGGGCACCCTCCAGGTCGCCGCGGTCGAGGGCGGCGACGGCTTCTGCGTGCAGGGGCGGCAGGGGCTTTCGTCGTCGGGAACGACCGGGTCGAAGCCGCCGGGCAGCTGGTACTGTGCCGCGAGCTGCAGAACCTGGGAGAGCACATCGCCGAGGTCTTCTGCACTGACCGGGCCGGTATAAATCGGTGCCGGGCGGCCCGCCAGAACGGCAACACCCGCGGGCACACCGCTCACGCCGAATGCCTGGGCTGCTTCGGGGAGTTTGGTGACGTCCACGGCGGCGCAAATCATGCTACCTGCGGCGGAATCAACAAGCTTCTGCACGCCTTCGAGCATCTGCAGGGAGGAGGGCGAGTGCGGCGCGTAGAGCGCAAAAATCACGGCGCCCTGGCTGGAGAGCTGAACGAACTTCTGGAACTCTTCGGGGGTGTTGACCTCGTAGCGCCAGGTGGGAGCGGAGGGGGTCTGCTCGCCGCTCTGTTCGCCAGCAGACTGTGCCGCGTTGGGGTTCAGTTCCATGGCGTTGCGTACGGAGGCGGGAATCTCCTGTGCTGCCCCGTTCTGCGCTGCACCACCCTGCGCGACGTTACCCTGTGCCGCGTTCTGGGATGCGCCGCGGTCTGCCGGATCAAAAATAATGCTCATCCTGGGCTCCTTTACGTTCTGTATCTATTGTTGCGTGCGGGCTAGATCCTTCACGCGTTCCTTCCTCTATTATCCCCACAACGCGCCGTTGCGAGCGCACGTTCTCTGTCGCCTACGCTCTGAGCTCATGCCGGGGATAGCGTTTGGGCTATTGCCCGATCCGCCCCGCTAATATCTCTCCCACTTGCGCTCCCCTGTCCTTGGGATTCACCGTGGACGCCGTAACAAAGTAAACCAGCCGGTAGAATGGCACAGTAGAGAAAAAATACCCGGAATGATCCGGAAAGGAAGAGCATGAGCGAGAAGAAAGCCTCAGCAGCTCACGAAGAGACAACATCGTCCGACGAGCCACGCAAGAAGGAATCCCTCACCGACCAGATAACGGAGACCTTCAGCGAGCTGACCGAAAGCATTAGCCAGGTGCGTTCTAACCGCCGCCGCGCTTCCATGCCTCCTACGGATACTATTCCGGTGGTCCCCGCCGCTTCTGAGGATGCGCCTCCCGCGCCGAAGGTGGTCGGCAACGGCAAGGCATCCATGATGCACAACCCGGTCGCGTTTGGTTTCCTCATGACCGTTGGCGTGGGTTTGGCGCTCTTCGCCTACTACATTTTCAATAATGTGGGTGCCCTGGTGGGTTGGGTGACCGGCGCTATTTTCATTGCTCTGGGTCTGGATCCGATTGTGCGCCGCCTGGAGTCGTGGGGCATTAAGCGCGGTATCGGCGTGATTGCTGTGCTTGCTGGTTTTGCTGGCGCCGTGACCGGTCTGGTCATGACGATTGGCCCGGTTATTAGCGAGCAGGCTTCTAAATTTATCCAGTATGCGCCGGGTATTTATCAGAACACGATTGATTCTGATTGGTACCACGAGCTTGATCAGCGCTTTAATATCAGCACCTGGGTGAATGAGAACATCCCGAAGTTCTTGGAGACAACGTTCTCCTCTTCGCAGGTCAATAGCTTCATGTCGAGCCTGGTTTCTGCGGGTTCTACCCTGGCGCAGAGCGTGACCGGCGTGATTATTGTGCTGTTCCTGTCCCTGTACTTCCTCACTTCGATGGACACTATCAAGGCGTGGGGTGTGCGCCTGGCGCCGGCGTCTAAGCGTGTGCGCGTCAAGTACATTACCGACAAGATTACCGAGTCGGTGGGTAACTACGTGATGGGTCAGGCTCTGGTTGCTGTTCTGAATGCTTTTGTGGCGTTCTTTATTATGCTGTTTGTGGGCTTCAGCTTCCCGCAGTTGATGGCTTTGGTCGTCATGATTCTGGCGTTCATTCCGCTGGTTGGTGGCGTGATTGCGCTGATTTTGACCTCGCTGATTCTGCTGACCCAGGGCTGGAGCCTGGCGCTGTGGTTTGCGGTGGCGTACTTCCTGTACTTGCAGGTGGAGGCATACCTGATTTCTCCGCGTATTATGGCTCGCGCTGTGTCGGTCCCTGCCGGTGTTGCGATTATTTCGGTGGCTGCCGGTGGCGCGCTCTGGGGCGTGCTGGGCGCACTGATTGCTATTCCGGCGGCGGCTTCCATGCTGATTCTGGTGCGTGAGGTGTTCATTCCTCGCCAGGACCAACTGTAGTCACCTCCAGCTGTAGTCCACCGCCCAACTGCAGTCACCTAGCTGTAAACAGTTGTAGGTTCTCTACGCGCTCGTTCTTCTTCCTGCGGGCAACTATCTCGTATAGATACGAAGGCGGCAGCTTTGGATGTTCTATCCAAAGCCGCCGCCTTCATGCTTTATGCCGTGTTTTTATGCCGAACCTTAAAGCTCAGTGATTTCTTCTGCCACCGGGCCGTTGTATTCGGTGGGCATCTCGGTGGGTGCACCGGTTACGATGCTGACCACGGTGTTGAGGACCTGCTGCACGGACTTCTCGCCCACCCACAGGTGCTTGCACCCCTCAAAGGGAATCACCCGAGTGCGCGGTACAGCCGCAAAACGCTCACGCGCTGCCGGAGGCTGCAGGTAGTCGTCGTGCTCGGGCACCAGCGCGTACAGCGGGTTCGAGATCTTGTTCCACTCGTCCAGCTCAGCCGGGTGCACGCGGTGCAGCGGCGGGGAGAGCAGAATAGCGCCGGTGAACTCGTTCGCGTATTCGGGCGCGTACTTGAGCACCAGCTCGGTGCCGAAGGACCAGCCGACCAGCCAGGGGTTCGGCAGGGCGCGCTCGCGTACGAACTTCAGGATTGCGTCGAAGTCCTTCTTCTCGGCAAAGCCGCCGTCAAAGACGCCTTCGCTGGTGCCGCGAATCGAGGAGGTGCCGCGAGTGTTGAAACGCAGCACCGCGATGTTCGACAGCGCCGGCAGGCGGAAGGAAGCCTTCTTGTACACGTGCGAGTCCATGTAGCCGCCGTGGGTGGGCAGCGGGTGGAAGGTCACCAGGGTTGCCTTGACTTCGCCTTCGGGCAGGGCGAGTTCACCGACGAGGCGCTTGCCGTCCGCGGTGGTGACGGTGAAGTTCTCGCGGCGTGCCGGAAGCACAGTACGTGCCTTAATGGGGGTGGGCTCAGCGGCGGTGCTGAAGACGTAGCGGGCGGGATCGAATTCCTGCTCGCGGGTGATATCGGCGGTGTTGCTCATTGCGCGTTCCTTCAAGAAATGGATTCGAGAATGTGGTTTTGGTCAAGAATGTAGTCTTAGGCTGCACCTCAAGTGCAGTGTTCAGCCTATTTGCGGCGGGTGCGCCAGCAGTGCTGATGCCAGTGCCTGCGCTCGTCAATGGCGCGGCTACGGCCCATCGTGTGACTTTCTTGCCACACCACCAGGTGTGCTGTTCTGGGCGGAATCGGGCGGTAGCATTCGGGGCAGGTGTAGGTTTTTTGGGCGTTGACGGCGGGAATGTATTGCACCAGCCAGTCACCGTATCGGTCACGTTCTAATCGGGGCGCAGGGTCGAGGATCCTGCTGATATCACGCCCTGCGGGTGCTTGACGGTGCCACTTATCGCTGGTGGTGCCGGATACTCGCCTGCCGGGATGATTCTTACGTGCCATGAGCCCTATTCTACCGCGCCGCTCAGCTATCTCTACCTACCAGCCCTGCCGCTGTTCGCTCTACGCTCTTCCTCATACTGGCGTGGTACTCATGCTGAGGCGGTACTCCCCCGCTCTGTGCCGAACTTCCCTACTATCCTCTGTACCGCGACCTGTATCGAGCTTGGGTTCCCTAGCTCATACCCTCACCTGCTAGAGCCAAACACTTGTACCTGCTAGAGTGGACGGATGCGTATTGTCATTGCTGAATGCTCCGTAGATTATGAGGGCCGCCTCCGCGCCCACCTGCCCCGCGCTACCCGCCTGCTGATGGTCAAGAATGACGGCTCCGTCCTCATTCACTCCGACGGCGGTTCCTACAAGCCTCTGAACTGGATGAGCCCTCCCTGCTCCCTGCTGGTGGCTGAGCGTGAGGACGTTCCGCAGAGCATCCGTGAGGACCTGGAATCCGATGTTCAGCAGCTGTGGACCGTTCAGGCAGCTAAGAGCGATGATCGCCTCATGATTCGTATCTACAAGATTGAGCACGAGCACGCCACCGACCTGGGTGTTGACCCCGGCCTCATCAAGGACGGTGTGGAGGCTGACCTGCAGCGTCTGCTCGCCGAGCAGATCCACACTCTCGGTGAGGGCTATTCGCTGGTACGCCGCGAGTACCCGACCGCTATCGGTCCGGTAGACATCATGGCGAAGGATGCGCACGGCGTCTCCGTGGCGGTTGAGCTCAAGCGTGTGGGCGATATTGACGGTGTGGAGCAGCTGACCCGTTACCTGGAGCTGCTCAACCGTGACCCGTTGCTGGCTCCGGTGCGCGGCGTGTTTGCGGCGCAGACGATTAAGCCGCAGGCTCGTACCCTGGCTGAGGACCGCGGTATCCGCTGCGTGAGCCTGGACTACGACGCGATGCGCGGCGTGGACGATTCGGCTGACCGCCTGTTCTAAACGGCTCTAGCTAGGCGGCTATAGATAGCTTGAGGGGCGCCTCCCAACCATGGGAGGCGCCCCTTTTCTGCGTATACCGATCTTTCTGCGCATCATCTTTCTATGCACGCTGTCGTTCTGCACGCGCGCTCTTTCTGGGCACACGCTCTACCCCAGATACACCAATCGCCGGTGCCCGTCCCTTTCGGGGAGGAGCACCGGCGAGGTGTACACAGTGGTCAATTCCCCTTACGGGGAACTGGCTTTAGATCTCTGCGTGCTTTGCAGCGATGGTCACGTGATCGTTCGAGACGGTCAAGAAACCTGCGTTGAGGATGGTCTTAATGGGCTCACCCTCAACAGGTTCAATGAGCAGCTCGCCGTCCTGTGCCAGCAGCGTGCAGGTGGGGATCATACCCGGCAGGATGCCGAGGTCACCGCTGACGGAGCGTGCACGAACGTAGTTCGCTTCGCCAGTCCACACGACGCGTTCGCGGGAAACAACTTCAACTTTCAGAGCCATGATTACTTAGCTCCAGTCTGTGCCTTGATTTCCTCGTAGCGGCGCATAACGTCGTCCATACCACCAATGTTGTAGAACGCCTGCTCGGGGATGTGGTCGACATCGCCGTTGCAGATCATCTGGAAGGACTCGATGGTGTCCTTCAGCGGAACGGTCGAACCCTCGACACCGGTGAACTGCTTTGCAGTGTAGGTGTTCTGGGAGAGGAACTGCTCGATACGACGTGCACGTGCCACGACAATCTTCTGCTCCTCGGAGAGCTCGTCCACACCCAGAATCGCGATGATGTCCTGCAGTTCCTTGTTTTCCTGCAGAATAGCCTTCACGCGAATTGCGGTGTCGTAGTGCTCCTGACCGATGTACTGTGCGTCCAGAATTCGGGAGGTGGAGGACAGCGGGTCAATTGCCGGGTACAGACCGCGCGATGCGATTTCACGAGAGAGCTCGGTGGTCGCATCCAGGTGCGCGAAGGTGGTTGCCGGCGCCGGGTCAGTGTAGTCATCCGCAGGCACGTAAATTGCCTGCATGGAGGTGATGGAGTGACCGCGGGTGGAGGTAATACGCTCCTGCAGCAGACCCATTTCGTCCGCCAGGTTCGGCTGGTAACCCACTGCGGAGGGCATGCGGCCCAGCAGGGTGGACACCTCAGAACCTGCCTGAGTGAAACGGAAGATGTTGTCGATGAACAGCAGCACGTCCTGGTTCTGAACATCGCGGAAGTACTCCGCCATGGTCAGACCGGTCAGTGCCACGCGCAGACGGGTTCCCGGGGGCTCATCCATCTGGCCGAACACAAGAGCGGTGTCCTTCAGAACGCCTGCTTCTTCCATTTCGACCCACAGGTCGTTACCCTCACGGGTACGCTCGCCAACACCGGTGAACACGGAGGTACCACCGAAGTTACGAGCCACACGGGTAATCATTTCCTGGATCAGCACGGTCTTACCCACGCCTGCACCACCGAACAGACCGATCTTACCGCCCTTGATGTAGGGGGTCAGAAGGTCGATGGACTTAATACCGGTCTCCAGCATTTCGGTGGAGCCTTCCAGCTCTGCGAAGCCGGGAGCGGCACGGTGGATCGGCCAGTAGGTGTCAGCCTTGATCTCGGAGTTCGGCACGTCGAGTGCGTCACCGAGAACGTTGAAGATGTGGCCCTTCACGCCGTCACCAACGGGGACGGAGATCGGTGCGCCGGTGTCGACTACAGCCTGACCGCGGACCAGGCCGTCAGTCTGCTGCAGGGAGATAGCGCGAACAATCGAGTCGCCCAGGTGCTGTGCGGTCTCGAAGGTGATGGTGCGGGTGCGACCGTCGAGGGTCAGCTCGGTGGTCAGAGCGTTGTAAATCTCGGGGACCTGACCGGCGGGGAACTCGACGTCGACCACGGGGCCGATGACGCGGGCAATACGACCCGTTGCGCCCTGAGTCGGTGCGGAGACCGATTCGTTGTAGGTGGCAGTCATATTTCTCACTTACTTAGAAAGTTTGGACAGTTGATGGCTTCGTTGGCGTACCAATACTAGGAGCCGAGGGCGTCTGCGCCGCCCACGATTTCGGAGAGCTCCTGAGTAATTTCCGCCTGACGTGCGTTATTCATCAAACGGGTGTACTTGGTAATCAGCGTCTCAGCGTTGTCACCTGCGGTCTTCATTGCGCGCTGGCGGGATGCCAGCTCACTTGCTGCTGCCTGCAGGAGGCAGGAGAAGATACGGGATGCAACGTAACGCGGCAGCAGTTCGTTGAGCACTTCCTCGGCGGAGGGCTCGAACTCGAAGGATGCCGCCTGCTCGTACTCAGCCTTGGTCAGTTCCTGATCGGGAACGATTTCCTCGCCCATTTCCTTTGCATCGCCCACATGGATGGGCAGCAGGCGCAGGATCTTGGGTTCCTGAACAACCATCGACTTGAACTCGGTGTACACGATGTGCAGTTCGTCCACGCCGCCCTCTTCGAAGGGCAGTTCGTAGGCTTCGAGCAACGCGTCACGAATCTCGACGGCAGTTTCGACGCGAGGTGCATCGGTGTGGCCCTCCCACGCACGGGCGTAGGGGCGCTCACGGAACTCGAAGTAAGCTTTTGCCTTACGGCCAACCAGGTACAGCTGTACCTCCTGGCCGTTAGAGCGCAGCCTCTCAATCAGAGATTCGGTACGACGCAGGATAGCGGAGGAGTACGAACCTGCCAGACCGCGGTCGCTGGTAACAACCAGGATTGCGGAGCGGCGGTGTTCGTAGGTTCCGAACTCGTGCGGCTTGTGAATCAGCGGGTGCTTAATACCGTGCTGAGTCGCAACCGCAGTCACCACGCGGGTCAGAGCGTTCGCGTAGGGGCCGGCTGCCTGAGCAGCGTTACGAGCCTTGTTAATGCGGGAGGTCGCGATCATCTCCATCGCCTTGAAGATCTTCTTCATAGACGACGTCGAAGCAATCTTCTGTCGGTAAACCCTAATCTGGGCTCCCATAGAGCTTCCTTTCTCCTTGCTTTCTGCCCCGCCCCAGCCTCATAGCTGAGGCGGGGAGAAGGCGAGGACTAATCGCTAACCGATGGTTTCCTGAGTGATGTCGCTATCGCGAGCTGCCTTGTGCTCCTCGTGACCTGCGTCGACGAGGTGGCTGCTGCCCTCAGACTTGAAACCCTGCTTGAAGTCAGCAACTGCGGACTTCAGAGCTGCAACGGTGTCATCCTCAAGCTTGCCGGAGGAAGCGATATCGGTCAGTACCGAGGTCTTGTGACGCAGGTACTCGATGAATCCTGCCTCGAAGCGCAGCACGTCGGAAATCTCGATGTCGTCGAGGTGACCGGAGGTACCAGCCCAAATGGAGACAACCTGCTCTTCAACTGCGTACGGGGTGTACTGCGGCTGACGCAGCAGCTCGGTCAGGCGAGAACCGCGGGTCAGCTGTGCCTTGGTAGCGTCGTCCAGGTCGGATGCGAACATTGCGAACGCTTCCATTGCACGGTACTGTGCCAGCTCCAGCTTCAGGGTACCGGAGACCTTCTTCATAGCCTTGGTCTGTGCGGCACCACCAACACGGGAGACAGAGATACCGACGTCGACTGCGGGACGCTGGTTAGCGTTGAACAGGTCGGACTGCAGGAAGATCTGGCCGTCAGTAATGGAGATGACGTTGGTCGGAATGAAGGCGGAAACGTCGTTTGCCTTGGTCTCAATGATCGGGAAGCCGGTCATCGAACCTGCGCCGAGGTCGTCGGAGAGCTTAGCGCAACGCTCCAGCAGGCGGGAGTGCAGGTAGAAGACGTCACCGGGGTATGCTTCACGTCCCGGCGGGCGGCGCAGCAGCAGGGACACAGCGCGGTATGCTTCTGCCTGCTTCGACAGGTCGTCGAAGATGATGAGGACGTGCTTGCCACCGTACATCCAGTGCTGGCCGATAGCCGAACCGGTGTAGGGTGCCAGGTACTTGAAGCCTGCTGCGTCAGATGCGGGAGATGCCACGATGGTGGTGTACTCCAGCGCGCCGCGAGTCTCAAGGGTGTGGCGGACAGCTGCAATGGTGGATGCCTTCTGGCCAACAGCCACATAGATGCATCGAACCTGCTTCTCGGGGTCACCGGAAGCCCAGTTGTCCTTCTGGTTCAGAATGGTGTCGATCGCGATAGCGGTCTTACCGGTCTGGCGGTCACCAATGATCAGCTGACGCTGACCGCGACCGATCGGAATCATCGAGTCGATTGCCTTCAGACCGGTCTGCAGCGGCTCGTGAACCGACTTACGCTGGGTCACGCCGGGAGCCTGCAGCTCCAGTGCGCGGCGACCTTCGGACTCAATGGGGCCCAGGTCATCGATCGGGTTACCGAGGGGGTCAACAACGCGACCGAGGTACGCGTCGCCAACGGGCACCGAGAGGACCTCACCGGTGCGGTGTACGACCTGGCCCTCTTCAATACCGGTGAAGTCACCCAGGACAATCACACCAATATTGCGGGTATCCAGGTTCTGTGCGAGGCCGAGGGTGCCGTCTTCGAAACGAAGCAGCTCATTCGCCATAACCGAGGGAAGGCCCTCGACACGAGCGATACCGTCGGAGGCCGATACAACTCGACCCACCTCAACACGTTCTGCATTGCCGGGTTCGTAAGACGCTGCAAACTCGTTCAGCGCATTACGGACATCTTCGGCATTGATGGTCAGTTCGGCCATCTTGTGTCCCTGCTCTCTCATTGTGGTTGCGTTCCGTCAACGGAACCAACCGAAACTTGCAATTCGGGTTGAACGGGCGGGCAATGCCGCCGCTTCTGCGAAGGAGGCATCAGCCACGCACCCGCTACCCGAGGTATCTTCTAAATCACCGTTGCGACGAACGGTTCAGCGTCGCTAGCTTGAGCCGCTAGCCGATGGAACGAGTCAGGTCGGACATGCGGGTCTCGACGGTACCGTCGATCACCTCGTCGCCCACCTGAACACGCAGACCGCCAAGAACGGCGGGGTCCACCGAAACGTCGAGCTTCAGCTCACGGCCGTACACGGCGTTGAGCGCGCGACCGAGACGTTCAAGCTGTGCCTGCGACAGCGCAATCGCGCTAGTTACTCGCGCAATGTAACGGTTCTGTCGCGTGACGATGATTTCTGCGAACTCATCGGCTACCCGTGCAGCGTGACGGCCGCGGGGGTTGGAGCCAACTCGTTCGAGCAGAAGCACACCTTCGGCGGTGGTGGCGGGGCCACCGAGCGCCACGGCGAGCTTCTTCTTTGCTTCTTTGCTTGCCTGATGGTCGGACAGCGCTTCCTGCGCCTGAGCGTTGGAATCAACGGTACGCACAAAGGTGAGTAGTTCGTTGAGTACCTCGTCCAGGGCATCCACGCCACCGCGAGACTGAGCCGATGCGGTCACGGCGAGCACTGCTGCACGCTCCAGGGCGTTCGCCAGATCTGCATCATCAGACCAGCGCTGAGTCACCGCATTGGTGAGCACAGCCATAGCCTGCGAAGAGATCTTACCGTCGAAGACGGTGTTAGCGATACCCTGACGTGCTGCTGCATCACGCGAAGAATCGGTGACAGCACGGCGCAGGGTGCCGTTGTGGTCGAGAACATCAACCACAGCGAAAAGCTCGCTCGCCAGGTTCAGGGGCTGCAGGGAAGCGTGAGCTTCCAGCACCTCTTCCACCTTGCTCAGTGATTCAGTAGATACTCCTGCCATTACCGAGCCGCACCTGCGTTCTGCTTCTCGGTTTCAAGGTCAGCAAGAAAACGATCTACCACACGGGCCGATCGCTCATCATCGTTGAGGGCTTCGCCCACAATCTTGCCGGCAAGGGTCGTAGCAAGAGTGCCAACCTCGGAACGGAGGGACACTGCTGCTGCCGCACGCTCTGCCTCGATAGCCTTTGCTGCATTATCGCTAATGCGCTGAGCCTCAGCGGTTGCACGCTCGCGAGCATCGGCAATGATTGCCTCGCCCTCTGCGCGTGCCTCTTCACGAATCTTCTGAGCCTCCAGTCGAGCGCTTTCGAGCTGCTGGGTGTACTCATCGCGAGCCGCTGCAGCCTCTGCCTGTGCCTTCTCGGCCTTGGCAAGGCCACCTTCGATTGCTTCCTTACGGTCCTGGTAGATCTTCTCGAACGCCGGGACAACGTACTTAGCAACGATGTAGTAGAGGATCAGGAATCCGATGAGGGTAATGACAATTTCCCCGACGTCGGGAATCAGGGGGTTCGAAGTTGCCTCCGCTCCCCCTTCGCTTGCCAGATAAATCATGGAGGGAATCCTGTTCTATGGGATGGGTCGTTTAGGATGTGGCAGAGCCGGTTACTTGATGAAGACGAGAACCAGGCCCAGAATTGCCAGTGCCTCGACCAGTGCGAAGCCCAGGAACAGCATGGGCTGCAGGGTCTTCTGGGACTCGGGCTGACGAGCAACGCTGGTCATGTATGCCGCGAAGATCAGACCCACGCCGATGCCGCCGCCAATAGCTGCCAGACCGTAGCCAACCGCAGTGATGGAACCAACCATTATTTTTCCTTTCAACAGTGTTCGACCGGGAACATACCCGGACCGAACAGAGTTTGATTTGAGTTAATAGCCCGCACAGTGAACGTGTGGGTTGCTTTATTCACGCCCAATGACGAACGCGAAAACCTAAAAAACTAAAGAGTTTAGTGTCCCTCGGAAACCGAGCCCTGCAGGTACACAGCCAGCAGCAGAGCGAACACATAAGCCTGGATGCACTGAATCATGAATTCCAGGAAGTACAGGAACATGCCCAGAGCACCGGGAGCAATAGCAGCCAGGTAGCCGATGCCACCCAGGGTCTCAACCATGTAGGTCACCATGCTGGATGCAACCATCAGCGCCAGGTGACCACCGAACATGGTCGCGAAGAGACGCAGTGCGTGAGTTGCCGGACGAATCAGCAGGTTCGAGAAGAACTCGATCGGAATCAGGATGGGGTAAATCCAGACCGGCAGACCCGAAGGCATGGTGATGTCCTTGAAGAAGCCGCCCAGGCCCTTGCGCTTGATACCAACACCAACCCAGGTCAGGTATGCGACGCCAGCCAGTGCGTAGGCGCTACCGGGGTGGGAGAAGGAGGGCAGCTGAACAAACGGAATCGAACCAAAGAGGTTGTTCACCAGAACGAAGAAGAAGGAGGCGAACAGAATCGGCACGAAAGGCTTGTAGTGCTGAACGCCCAGGGTTTCCTTGCCGAGGGAGTTACGAGCAAACATGTAGCCGGATTCAGCAATGAACTGAGTCTTGCCGGGAACCATGGCACGCTTACGTGCTGCGGTGAGGAAGAAGACCGCAATAATCACCACGGACAGCAGAATCAGTACGTTCTGCTTACCGAAAGCGAAATCACCAATGGTGAAGAAGGGGGGCAGATGCATGTCTTCAGGGGTCGGCGGCACATAGGCTTCCGCGAGGATCAACCCGTTCTCGATCAAAGCAAGTCCTTTCTTGCTGCTAGTGGCTATCAAGAGCCCATGTCTGCCTATAAACGACTGACATGCTAACTACATGGATGAATGTGTGACCTGGCGGTCCGCGTTCAATGACCTAGCGGTCTTTATTCTGCCTGGTCATGTGGGTAAAGACGAGGGTCAGACCTCCGACGGCGCCAATCAAGACGCCAACCCACACCAGCCAGGTGGTGGAGAAGACCAGGTCACCAAGGTAACCGATGCCTCCCCACACTGCTACACCGATGATCAGATAGAGAATCGACATGACTGCGCCGGAGAGACCCCCGTCAGATACCAATTCTCCGGTGGTGCGGAGCTTTTTATCTCCGTCCCACCACTTCTTCTCTTCGGCCAAACGTTTCCTTTCAAACACCAATCGTGTTACCGACCATGGTCTTCCGAGTCGGTGTCGAAGTACAAAATTCTCAGTCGTGCGATGCTGACTGTTTCAATAACAATCCACAGAATCACGCCGGTACATGCGCCTGCGAGAGTCCAACCGTGCCTCAGATTCTCGGGGAATGGCACAAACATCAATACCAGACCGAGCAGAGCAATCTTCACGAGGTAGCTCACCACCAGCGATTTGGGTACACCCCAGTCGAAAATGGGAGCAACCAACATAACCAATACGCCCAGAGTGAAGCATATATAGATTATCAGAAAGCCCAATGTTATTCCTAGCGCGCCCACGGGGCCCGCAAACAGGTACGCACTCATCATACCGCCCAACCAAGCCAGCAGAGAGTAAGCCGATACTCTGTAGAACAAAAATTTCCAGGAAAGCTCTTGACTCTCGAAAGAAGAGGCCTTCAAACCTGCTTGAGCACGCTCTCGGCGGCGTTTCTGCTGCTTCTTGCGCTCCTCCGGCGGATACCACAGAACGTCCACCACGCGCCTCCAGAGAGGCTCTGCGGGAGCCTGAGATTTAGGCTGCTCAGAAGCCATTAGTGTTTCTCCCCACGATTCTGATTAGACTGCGTCGAAGAAGAGGAAGCAGAAGACTGCTGACCCGCACAATCCTTCACCGATTCCGGCATGATCGGCTCCGGATGCAGCGAGGTCGGCTCCACGTTCTCAGGAGTCGCAGGAACGCCAGTTGCCGAGGTCAAAGAGCCGGTAGCAGGCTCCGAAGTTGCCGACTTCGCCTTCGGCGCCGAACCCTTCGAATCCGCTGCAAAACGCTTCGACAGGTCAATCGTAGAGGTAGGAGCCTCGCCACCAAAGAGCTGCGGCATACGCAGATACACCACCAGCACGGCAAGAGCCACGAGAACCACACCCACGGTCGCCACCACAGATCCCGCTGCATACAGATCAGATGCAAACGCCAACAGCACCCACACCAGAATGGTCGTACCCATCACCACGGCGGTCGAGCCAAGGTGGCTGAAACCAACATCCGTCAGACGCTGATACGTGTGAGTGCGGTGCGGCTTGTACCACTGCTCCCCCGCCATAAACGACGGAACAGAGTCGTACCCGTATCCGCAAGGTAAGTCATCAGCGGAGCAAAAGCCAGCAGGAACGGAACATCCGCAAACCACGCACCCACAGCCAACGTACCCAGCGCCGCACCCAAAACATAAGAACCCGCATCGCCCAAAAACACGTTCTTACCAGGGCGCACATTCCACGGCAGGAACGCCGCAAAAGCACCGGCAACAGCCACACCAGCCAAAGCCAGCCACGGAAGGTTCACCATCCAACCGGTCAGCGCATACGCCAAACCAGCCACCAGACCGTGAGCACCAGAAATGCCGTTAATACCGTCCATAAAATTCGCCACGTTAATGTAGCCGGCAATAAAAATCGCGCCAAGGATCAGCAGCAGAATATTCGTGCCCTGTACCGTCGCAAAGCTCACGCTTACCAGAAGACCAATGACCAGCTGCAGGCCCGCACGACGCACAATGCTCACGCCGCGGATATCCTCAAGCCAGCCCAGGGCAAGAGCACACAGAATCGCTGCGGCAATCGTCACCGCCAGCTGCAAAGACTCAGCAGAACGGTACGTCCAGCCGAACAGGGTAGCCACCACAAACGCAACAAAGGTCGCAGCCGCAGTCGCCAAACCCATACCGCGGTACGTCGGAGCAGTATGCGAAGAACGCTCATTAGGAACATCCACCATGTTGTAGCGGTGCAAAATCGGGCGCACCGCAAACGGCAAAAGGGCACCCAAAACAAAAGCAAGAGCAAAAATACTCAACAGCTCAGAAAAGGAGGTCATACCAGCTCCAAAGCATTGGCGCCGCTCCCCTGGACGCAAGCTCCAGAATCACGGCTAGGGACGATGTGTGCGTAGTGTGTGTTTACTTCGTATTCTATAGAACTCTTCAGTAGCCCGGGACTAAACGGTACAGAATCTCTCCATACGCTCTGCATATTCTGCGTCCTGATATGTTCTACACCCGAGAAAGAGAAAACACCGGATACCGCACCTGCCACGCAAGTGCAGCATCCGGTGTCATTTCCGTAAAGATTAGAACGTCTGCGCATCCGCCAGAGTACGCGGATCAGGGGCACGCTCCAGGCCATGACGTTCATAGCCGCTGTGCTCCCGATAGTTCTGAATCCACCGCTCATAATCGACTCATCAGGGTCAAGTGCCGGGGCACTCGACCGGGAAATATACCGGTTCTCCTCGCTAGGTACCAGCTTCTCGGTATCACCGAAGAGAGTCTCATCCAGCTTCTCACCCTTGCGAAGACCAATCTCCTTGATCTCCACGTCATACCGCTCATACGCCTGGCGCATCGCCTTCGCAACGTCCAGGATCTTGACCGGCTGACCCATATCCAGCACCATGACCTCACCCGGGCGACCAATCGCACCGGCAAGCATCACCAGCAGGCAGGCATCGGTAATCAGCATGAAGTAACGGGTCGCGCGCTTATCGGTCAGGGTAATCGGACCACCCGAGAGAATCTGCTTCGTAAAGAGCGGCTTAATCGAACCGCGCGAACCAAACACATTACCGAAACGAACCGACACGTAGGTGTTGCCGGTCTTCTCGCCAAAGTACGCGGTCAGACGCTCCGCCACACGCTTGGACTGGCCCAGCGCAGTCTTCGGGTCCGCAGCCTTATCGGTCGAAACGTTCACGAAGGTCTTCACGCCCACCGCCTCCGCGGCACGCAGCACGTTCAGAGTGCCCAGGGCGTTCGTCTTCCACGCCTCCTGCGGGTACGCCTCCAGCGCCGACACATGCTTCAAAGCCGCAGCGTGGAACACCACCTCGGGGCGACGGTCACGGAAAATCTCCAGCAGGTTATCGCCCTCACGAATATCAGCCAGAATAATGCGGTCATCATCCAGACTCGACTCGTGAGTAATCGAAACCTTCGTCTCCATCAGAAGAGTCTCATCATGATCAAGCATCATGAGAGTCTCAGGGCCAAACTCGCTAATCTGACGGCACAGCTCCGAACCAATCGAACCGCCCGCACCGGTGACCAGCACGCGCTTACCGTGCAGGTACGAACGCAGAATATCGCGGTCAATATCGTAGTTAATCTCGCCACGAATCACGCGCATCAGGTCGTTATCGCTCGCGGTAATCAGACGCTCACCCATCAGGCGAGCATTCGCGCTACTAATACGCTGAACCTCAACCTTAAGCTTACGCATGCGGTTGCAGAAGGACTCGAAGTAGTCCTCCGACATATCCGAAATCGTCACCAGAATCTTACGGGTACCCGACTCACGAATCACCTGCTCCAGCTCAGGGTAAGTCGTAATCACCGAAATGCCGTGGAACTTCGTACCAGCCTTCAGCTGGTCATCATCGAAGACCGCAACCGGGCGAAGCTTCGCCTCCTCATCGTGCAGCATCGAATCCATGACCATGCCGCCAATAAAGCCGGCACCGTACACAATCACCGGCTCGCCGGTCAGCTCACGCACAGCACCGCGCTCAGTGTACACACGCTTCGCCATGCGAGCGCCCGCCATCATAATGAGGCTAAACGCCGCCGCAATCGCAGGCACACTATGCGGAATATGCGGCAGACCCAGCAGCTCATCCACAAAGGAGAAAGCAGTCAACGCCGCACCCGCGCTCAAAGCAGCCGCGCCGGCACGCCAGGACTCGTCAAATGAACCGTACGAATACACGCCGTTATAAATCTTCACGCCCGCCAGACCAATGACCAGGTGCAACACCACAGCCAAAGTAGCGGTCATCGTCAACGACGCCGGGTGAATAATATCGAACACCGAGCCGTTACTGAGCAGCACACTATAGCGGAGCATATAGGCGAACAAAACCGACAGAACCCAGGCGCTCGAATCAATCAGCGCCTGCGCAATCAACCACCACGGCTTACGCTCATACAGGCGGTTCACCAGCATCGTGCCAGAGTCACCCTCCGTCACCATCGTGCCGCGCTGAGCAGCCTTCCGCATCACCACATGAGCGTGAGGTTTCAACTGAGCCACTACATGCCTCCTTCAGATGCGGTACCAGAAGAACGAGAAGAAGCACGAGCCGTCAAAGACGACAACGCACGAAACGCCGAACGGCGCGCCCGCTCAGGAACAAAACGGTACACACTCCGCACCGCCATATTCTGAGCCCACTGAAGCTTAGAAATACCGTGACCGGTGTACAGTCGACGCTGAATCGCCACATCCTGCAACCAGGCATCCACTCCCCCCGCGCTTCGTGTACGCGCCCGCACCCACGCGGTAACGCACCAGAGCCTCGGGGATATTACCCAGACGGTAGCCGGCATCGCGCAGACGCATCCACAGCCACCAATCCTCAGCGCCGGGCACGAACTCGTAACCGCCCAGCTGCTGCACGGCGCTCTTCACGAACGCCACGGACGGGTGATAAATCGGGTTGCGCGAATCCATCGCGCTGAGCAAACGAGCAGAATCAACAATCGCCTCGCGGGTCGACTCCACCGCAGTATTGCTCTCATTCACCTCAAGCATGGCAGAGCCCAGCACCGTGTAGCCGCCCTGTACCAGGGCAGGAATCAGACGCGCAAAACGAGTCGGCTCAGACAGGTCATCAGAATCAGCACGAGCCACCAGCTCATAGGTGCACGCCTGCAGACCGGCGTTCAGCGCCTCCGCCAAACCAACATTCTGAGCCAGATCCACCACCTGAATCGGCGGGCAATCCAGATTCTCGGCACGCTGAACCCAGCGATCCACCACGGCATCCAGCTCGGGGGTCAGCGGACCATCCTTCACCAAAACCAGCTCGGAAGGACGCACCGTCTGGTTCAGCAGATTCGACTCCAACGCCTGATCCAGATAGGAGGGGTTCTCCTTCGCGTACACGCTCATCAGCACCGAAAAATCGGGTACGGAGCTCACGCAACCGCGCGCCTTCTCAGAATCAGCGTGACTTTCATCGGATGCAGGCACGCCGTAGCGGCCGGGGAAAGTCAGCGGGTAAATGCCCTCAAGCACCTGAGCATTCGGGCGAGGCGCACGCAAACCATCACGCACACCATTCAGGAAATACCCCAGGTAGGTTCGGCGGTCATCAGTACGCAGAACAGTAGAAATCCACAGGCGCGCCGACGAGCCACCGTACAGCAGCTTCTCCAGCGGGTTCAGAGTACGCGAACGAGTAAAGACCCACAGCTTATTGCGCACATCGTTATAGAAACGCGGACCCGGGTCAGCGTTCGTCGTACCAAAAGTCTTCGTGTGGTGCTTAGCCACCGAAGAAGGCACCGCAATGCCGTCACGGTGATGAATCAGACGAGTCGAAAACTCGAAGTCATCATTCCAAATGAAGAACTCAGCAATCGGCAAACCACCATTACGTCGAATAGCCTGCGCGTCCATCAGAATCGACACGAACGAGGCACTACGAATCGGACGGGCACCCACCGCCTGCGCACGAGCATGACGCTGCTCCCCCGCCGCAAACATCGTGCGCGGAGTGTTCATCGGGTGGTCCTCGCCGTTCGTCCACACCACACGAGACGCCACCACCGCGGGGCGCTGCGAAGGCACCGGCGAATAGTTCAGCCAGGCGGCAACCGCCTCCGACAGAGTGTTCTCGGTCGGCTCGGTGTCATCATCCATAACCCACACCAAATCCGGGTTATGGCATTCCAGGGCGCGATCAATACCCACCGCGAAACCGCCAGCACCACCCATATTGCTCTCCAGACGGATGCAATCCACCGGCAGCTCATAGTCCAGGGCGCGCAAATACTCGGCAGTACCGTCCGTGGAGGCGTTATCAACAATCACCACCGCCGCAGGCACACGCTCACCAGAAGCGATACCAGCGAGGGTCTTCGGCAGCAGGTCCTCACGGTTATAAGTCACCACCACGGCAACCGTGCGGGGGTACTCGCTCGAAGAATCGTGAGAAGAAGACTGATCGGAAGAAGGCTGGGCAAAAGCGGTCACGTCGCTGTACTTTTCTGCCATAAGTTCTCCCTCCGCGGCGCGATGCGCCTGAATCAGCCGGTACGCGATATACCCATACCGAGCTGGGCGCTTATGGTGTTTCTCGCGCCCGCGGCATTCAACCGTGTGGATATATCACTCAAAGAAAATATTCTACCTGCGGTCTCCACTAGAGAGTGAACCATCACCTCAAAAGACGCACTTTATGACAAATAAACAACCGAATTCAGTTGATTTATCCGCATAGCGGACGCGCTGGTTCCCCGCTTTTGGGTATTCACCAAGCTATCAGCTTCACAGCCTGTGTTTGCGCTGTGCACCCCGTGCGAAAAAACGACCAGAGACCGAATAAAACCCCACAAATTCCCCATAAACTGTTCAAATATGGGAAAGTTGAAATGACCCCATTTTTCCCCGCAATGTACGCGGGCTCGTGAGAGGTAAAAGAGATGTCCGAATCCAAGTGGAAAGTCATTGGCGCCAGCGGCTTCGTTGGTTCCTCCATCGTCGCGCGTCTAAACGCAGAAGGTATCAGCGTCGACCCCATTGAGGCACCTCGACTCGCAACCCGAGCCCTCGACGTAGACAGCATCATCGACGAAGCAGACCAGCTTGAAGGCATCATCGACTCCCTCGCAGAAGCCTTCGCAGGCGCGCAGGTCGTCGTCAACGCAGCAGGCCTCGCAGCACCCAACATGCAGGATCTGCCCCCGCTCGTCGGCGCAAACGCCCTGCTTCCCGCCGTGATCGCCATCGCCGCCCAGCGCACCGGCGTGCGCCGCGTCATCCACCTCTCCTCCGCAGCGGTACAGGGCCCGCGCCTCGTGCTGGATGATTCCGAAGAGACCAACCCGTTCAGCGCCTACTCCTTCTCCAAGGCACTCGGCGAAGAAGCGCTGCTCGACCTGCAGGACTACTTCCTCGAAGAGCACCCCGACTGCGCACCCGAACTGTGCATCCTGCGCGCAACCAGCGTGCAGGGCCGCGGCCGACGCACCACCGAACTTTTCGCCAAGATGGCCTCCTCCCCCTTCGCATCCGTTGCGGGTGCAGGCACCGGTAAGTCCCCGGTCTCCAGCGTGCACGCCCTCGCAGAATTCGTGGTCATGCTCGGCACCTTCCCCGGCGAGCTACCCGCCATCGTGCTGCAGCCCTGGGAAGGCGCAACCGTCGCCTCCGCATCCGTGGATGCTGGTCGCCGCCACCCGCACCGCCTGCCCGAGTGGCTCTGCCGCGCAGCCGTCAAGGCGGGCTACACCGTCTCCGAGCTGATGAACGACAAGTTCGCAGGCTCCGTGCGCAAGGTCGAGGTCATGTGGTTCGGCCAGGGCATCGACGACTCCTGGGCACGCGACAACAACCTTCTGCCCACCCCGCGCGTGCGTGAAGTACTGCGCAACGCCCACACCGCGCTGGGTAAGAAGAAGGACCGCCGCTTCGAGAAGAACTAGGTAGCGCGCGTGCTCTCCTAAAGGTGCACGACCTGAGGCACACAGCCTAGTGGCGCGCCTCTAGAGGGCTCATAACGAAAGGGAACCCCCGATATATCTGAACGATATATCGGGGGTTCCCTATACGTTTTTATGCTCCAAGATTTATGCCCGAGCGCTATAACCCGCAGAGGTTTAGAGGTGATCCTCCGGGGCGTCCTTCTGCTCGGTCTTTGCCTCAGCTTCAGTCTTGGTAGCCTCAGTCTTAGCTTCTGCCGACTTAGCCTCATCCTTAGCGGCAGTCTCAATCTTCGACGCGCCAAAGACCAGCGCGCGAGCGGTATCAGCAGGAACCGGGTGAGTCTGCGGCTCATCCGCACGAACCGGCTTCGGAGTGTTGTCACGGTAGCCGCGCGAACGCTCCTGGTCCACGCCAGTGCTGAAAGCAGAAGACAGAGCCGAAGTAGCGCCCAGCAGAGACGCAGCGACAGAACCGGCAACCGGTGCCGAAGCGCGACGAGCGGGCTCACCGCTCACAGTGTGGGTGCTGTCCCACTGCTCGTACGCCTCATCCAGGTCAGCCTGCTCATCCAGAGCACGCTCAGAAGGAGTCGACTCAGACGGCGCGGAAGAAGCAGCCTCAGCTTCCTCAACCTTACGAGCCGCCTGTTCGTCAGCCTCCGCACGAGTCAGGATGGTCGGAACGACCTCGCGCAGCTCCTCCACCGAAATCGCGCCCTCACGAACCACCACGTAGGGGAAGGAGGTGCAATCCAGAATCGTGGACGGTGCCGGGTCACGCTCAGTAACCACAACCACGCCGTCCTCATTCGGCTCAGACTCAAGCGGCTTAGGACGAGCGCCACCGTCAATCACCACGGCAACGTCCTCGCCCAGGGAATCCATGGCGGTCTGTGCGTCCAATGCGGCTTCCTGACCGGTCTTATTCGCGCTCGAAACCGCCAGCGGACCGTGCTCAGTCAGCAGCTTCAGGGCGAACTCATCATCGGGAACACGCACGGCAACAGTACCGCGGGTCTCACCCAAATCCCAGCTCAGCGACGGGTACGCGTGAAGGATGAGAGTCAGCGCGCCGGGCCAGAAGCGACCACCCAGATCGTAAATATCGTTCGGAACGTCGTCGACCACGCCAGCGAGCGCAGCAAGATCAAAGATCAGCACGGGTGGCGGCATGGTGCGGTCGCGGCCCTTATCTGCCAGCAGCTTGGCAACGCCCTGATGCGAGAAAGCATCGGCGGCAATACCGTAGACGGTATCGGTGGGCATCACAATCGTGTCGTGCGCCTTCAGCGCCTCGCGGGCAGCCTCGATGGCCTCGCGGGTCTCAGTTTCAGTCGTTACGGGGTACAGCTTTGCAGTCACGGGTCTTATTCTCTCATGTTTTTCTGGATGCGGCGAGACACCGGCACCCACAACGCGCCATGTGGAAGCACTCTTCCGGGGGTTCACCATATTTCACGGGCTCTGAGCTGGCTGAGGAGGCGGACGCGTTGCCTTCACGCAGCCTGGCACGGGCTAGGTGGTGCATCTACTAGTCTAAAGGCTCTAGTGGGCGCGGTTTATACCCGACGCTATGACGCGGACGATTATTCAGGTCACGCACCGGGTAGCAGCCCTCGAAGCCGACACGCGCCAACAGCTCGGCGACGGCGTCTTCCTGGGTGTCGTCGTGCTCCATAATGAACAGGCCGCCGGGGGTAAGAAGCTCGAAGGCGCGGGCGGCAATTGCGGAGGGCATCTGCATGCCGTCCTCTCCCCCGCCGTACAGTGCCATGTCCGGGTCGTGCAGGGCGGCTTCCGGGTCGGCGGGTACGTTCGCCGGCGGAATGTACGGAGGGTTCGAGAGCACCGCGTCGATGGTTCCGGCAAGTTCGGGCAGGGCGGTGAGGGCGTCCCCCTGAACCAGGTGCACGCCGAGCGGCTCCAGGTTCTTGCGGGTGTAGGGGATGGCGTCTTCGGAGAGTTCCACCGCGAACACCTGGGCGTTCGGCAGTTCGCTCTTGATTGCCGCGGCTATAGCCCCGGAGCCGGTGCACAGGTCGACGATGCGCAACTGACCGGTTGCCGAATCGGTACGGGGTGCCGAATTGGTGCGTGCGGCCAGCACTTTGAGGGCTTCTTCGACGAGTAGCTCGGTCTCGGGGCGGGGTACGAACACGCCCGGTCCGACTGCCAGTTCTAGGCGGTAGAAGGGGGCGGAGCCGGTGATGTGCTGCAGCGGTTCGCGGGATGCGCGGCGGGTGACCAGCGCCTCGTACTCTGCGACTTGGTCGGGGGTGAGCCGCTCCCCCATGAGCGCCGCGTGCTGTAGGCGTGAGCGTGAGCCGTCGTAGAGCAGGTGCGCGGCGAGGAGCTCGGCGTCCACGCGGGGGCTGGGCACCTGCGCCAGTGCCGCGGTGGCGCGCGTGAGTACCTGCGCGAGTTCTTCCCCGCGCGGGTCGTGCACATTCACCTTCATGAGCTCTCCTTTTTCATCTCTCAACGGCTCAAAGCCTATCGCGAGCATACAGGTGAGGGGCTCCACCGCCGTAGCGGCTAGCCCCTCACCAACATCTCATACCGTTTCAAAGAATCGGCACGGGCAAATACAGAATTACTTCTGTTCCTGGCCCACCTGAGCGAGGCGGTGCGCCTCATCCATCTCAATAGCGGACTGAACCACAGGCTCCAAGTCACCATTCAGCACAGCATCCAGGTTGTACGCCTTGTAGCCGGTACGTGATCCGCAATGCGGTTCTCCGGGAAGTTGTACGTACGGATACGCTCCGAACGGTCCATGGTACGCACCTGCGAAGCACGGTGTGCCGCGTTCTCAGCGTCAATCTGCTCCTGCTGGTGAGCCAGCAGTCGCGCACGCAGAACGCGCATCGCAGCTTCACGGTTCTGCAGCTGAGACTTCTCATTCTGCATCGCCACCACAATGCCGGTCGGCAGGTGGGTAATACGCACCGCCGAGTCAGTGGTGTTCACCGACTGACCACCGGGGCCCGAAGAACGGTACACGTCAATCTTCAGGTCGTTCTGGTTAATCTCGATTTCTTCCGGCTCGTCCACTTCGGGGAACACCAACACACCGGCGGCGGAAGTGTGAATACGGCCCTGAGACTCGGTCGCCGGAACACGCTGCACGCGGTGCACGCCACCCTCGTACTTCAGGTGCGCCCACACGCCCTCAGCCGGCTCATTCGAGGAGCCCTTAATAGCAATCTGGGCGTCCTTGTAACCGCCAACATCGGTGCTGGTCGAAGAAATAATCTCAGTCTTCCAGCCCTTGTTCTCGGCATAACGCATGTACATGCGCAGCAGGTCACCAGCGAACAGAGCCGCCTCGTCACCACCGGCACCAGCCTTCACCTCAAGAATGACGTTACGGCCATCATCCGGGTCACGCGGAATCAGCAGGCGGCGCAGCTTCTCCTGAGCAACCTCCAGCTCCTCCTCCAGACCGGGAATCTCCGCCGCGAAATCCGGATCCTCATCAGCCATCTCGCGAGCAGCCTCAAGGTCATCCTTCAGCGAAGTGTACTTGTTGTACGCAGTCACAATACCGGTCAGCTCCGCGTAGCGGCGGCCCACACGGCGTGCCTTACCCTGATTCGCCTGCACGGCGGGGTCAGCCAGCTGATTCTGCAGGTCAGCGTGCTCATCCAGCAGAACCTGAATAGATTCAAACATTCTGTTCTCTCTTCCATCTCCCGCACTTTACGCCGCACGGGCAGGCACTAGACATCTCACACCCCTCACAACGGGGATGCACAAAACGAACGGCTCACGCGCCCCACCCACAATGAGGAGGTGGGGCGCGTGAGATACGAGCCTTAGTCGACCAGACGCAGACCGTTCTTCTGAACCGTCAGAAGGAACTCCACGTTGCTTTCAGTCTTACGCAGCTGGTTGGTCAGAACACCCAGAGCCTGCTCGGGTTCCATACCCGCCAGGGCACGGCGCAGACCCCACATAATCTTGATCTCATCCGGGGAGAGCAGGTTCTCCTCGCGGCGAGTACCAGAAGCATTAATATCAACCGCCGGGAAGATACGCTTATCCGCCAGCTGACGGGACAGGCGCAGCTCCATGTTACCGGTGCCCTTGAACTCTTCGAAGATCACTTCGTCCATCTTCGAGCCGGTCTCAACCAGCGCGGTAGCCAGGATGGTCAGCGAGCCGCCCTCTTCAATGTTGCGGGCAGCGCCGAAGAACTTCTTCGGCGGGTACAGTGCGGCAGAATCCACACCACCGGAGAGGATACGACCGGATGCGGGAGCCGCCAGGTTGTATGCGCGGCCCAGGCGGGTCATGGAGTCCAGCAGCACGACCACATCGTAGCCGAGCTCCACCATACGCTTCGCACGCTCAATAGCCAGCTCAGCCACAGTGGTGTGATCCTCAGCGGGACGGTCGAAGGTCGAGGCGATAACCTCACCCTTAACGGTGCGCTGCATATCGGTCACTTCTTCAGGACGCTCATCCACCAGGACCATCATCAGGTACACGTCCGGGTTGTTCACAGTAATCGCGTTCGCGATGGACTGCAGCATGAGGGTCTTACCCGCCTTCGGCGGGGACACAATCAGACCACGCTGACCCTTACCAATCGGGGACACCAGGTCAACCACGCGGGTGCCCAGCTTCTTCGGGGTGGTCTCCAGGCGCAGACGCTCCTTGGGGTACAGCGGGGTCAGCTTCGAGAACACGCGGCGGTTCGCTGCTTCCTCAACGCTCTGACCGTTAATCGCCTCAACCTGAACCAGCGCGTTGAAACGCTGGCGGTTGTTCGACTCACCCTCGCGCGGCACGCGAATCGCGCCGAGCACGTGGTCACCCTTACGCAGGTTGTACTTCTTCACCTGAGCCAGGGAGACGTACACGTCATTGGTGCCGGGCAGGTAGCCGGTGGTACGCACGAAAGCGTAGTTATCGAGGATGTCCAGAACACCCGAAATCGGTGCCAGCACATCGTCTTCGCTCAGACGAGGCTCGTTCTCCTCGCGGCGGCGAGCCTGCTTCTCAGCACGCTCAGCCTGACGGTCACGCTTGGAACGGCGCTCAGTGCGCTCGGCACGCTCTGCGCGTTCTGCACGCTCAGCAGCCTTACGCTCGGCACGTTCGCTACGCTCAGCATTGCGCTCTGCACGCTCCGCCTGGCGGTCACGCTTGGAACGACGCTCAGTACGCTCACCATCCTGGTCGCGGCGACGCTCACGGGTACGAGTACGCTTCGAGCTCTTCTCACCGTCAGGGGTGCCAAAAGTCATGTCCAGGGCAGCGTTCAGGCTGTCCAGGCTCGCGGTGCCGTCAGCGGTAGCAGCCTTCAGCTCAGCCGAGTTACCGGGCAGGTCAACCTGCTCCGAACGCTCACCAATACGCTCAGCAGCCAGCTCAGCACGCACATCCAGCGGGGGAAGCTCAGCGGGCTTCTCTTCCTTACGGATGCGGGTGCGGCGGGTACGCTTCTCCGGCTTCTCGTTATTCTCAGTCTTCTCGGACTTCTCAGCCGATGCGTCCTCGCCCTCAGCGGCGCGGCGAGCGCGCGCACGCTTCTGAGCGGGAGTCTCATGGCGGGAAGAGCGGGTACGCTTCTCAGACTTTTCAGCCTTCTCAGCGCCCTCGGCGGGAGCCTCAGCAGCCTCCGTGTTTTCGGTCTTCTCAACCTTCTCCACCTTCGCCTCGGCATCCTTCTGGGCGCGAGTACGGCGGGTACGGCGAGGCTTAGACTCCTCAACCTTCTCAGCAGCGGGAGTCTCAGCCTTGGGCTCAGCAGGAGCGGCTACGGCGCCGCCACGCTGATGCTCCTCAAGAGCCTGAACCAGCTCAGCCTTCTTCAACTTCAAATAGCCGCGGATACCAAGCTGCTGGGCGAGGACACGCAGCTGCGCGACCTTCAAGTTTGCAAGTTCCGGTGCGGCAGCCGCCGTACCGTACTCATCGGTGACAACAATATTCTTTGCCAACTACAATTCCTTTGGTTATAAGCCCTGAAAATCTTCAGAATAAAGATCGGGCGGGCGCTATAGCGCGGTCAAAGGTTTAGACACTGCCGAAAGAAAACAGCAGTCTGCACCTTCGACTCCCTCGAACCGCGCTGGAGGCGGTTCGCGTCTCTTACCGTACCCGCTGATTCAGACACAGCGAGCACACACGGAAGATAAGGCGCTCTATCACAAATGTGGGCAAGCCCAAACCATCATCTATAGAACCATCTACACGAGATGAAGAGGATGGATTGGTCACTTTGAAAGGGCACCCGCCGCGAAACCGAACCCCCAGAAAAGTCTTCCCCTATGCGTCAGAAACAAAGAAAGACGTGGAATCCAAAGGCACTCCCCCGAACCCTGCCGACTCCCGCTCAGATACACAAAGCACCTGAGGCATAAGGGGAAACGGAAGTACGTTACGAAGGATAGTATCGACGGTCTACATTGAACGACGGGCGAACCTCAACATAGGACGAACTAATAACGTCCTACTGAGTAACTATAACACCTTCAGTATCAATTTCAAGAGGAAGAACCCGCCAGTTCAGGCGACGATCCACAATAGCGCTACAGGGGTGAGTCGCCGCGAACTCGGCAATAGCCTCCTGCACCTGCTGCACCTGCTCGTCACCGTGCGCAAAGGTCAAAACAGTAGGGCCAGCGCCAGAAATCACCGCAGCAAAACCCTGACTGCGCAGGTACGCAACCAGCACAGCGGACGGCTCCATCGCGGTCACGCGGTACCCCTGATGCAGGTAATCCACGGTCGCATCCATAAGGTACTCGGGAGCATCAGAGAGAGAGTGCGCACCAGCAACGCCGCACGAGCGGAGTTCGCCACCGCCTCAACGTGGGGCATCTCCTCAGGAATCAGCGAACGAGCAAGCTTCGTCGACACCTCATAATCGGGCACAGCCACCACAGGGTGAACATCAGGATGCACCGGAATAATCAGGGTCTTCCAGTTACCCATCTCACCCCAAGACACCGACAGGTTGCCGTAAATCGCCGGAGCCACGTTATCCGGGTGGCCCTCCATATCGGAGGCGACCTGTAGCATCTGCTCACGGCTCAGACGGTGCTCCTCCGGCAGCAGACCGCTCGCCGCAGCCACACCCGCCACAATAGCCGACGCCGAAGAACCCATACCGCGAGAATGCGGAATCTTATTATCAGCAATCAGCTTCACTGGGGGCAGTTCATCCAAACCAGCCGCCGCAAAACCAGCCTTCATCGCCTGCAAAACCAGGTGGCTCTCATCGCGAGGGACATCCGCGCTACCCTCACCACTGAGCTCGAACTCCAGACCGGACTCAATACGCTCAACAACCAGCTCATCATAGAAGCCAAGACCCAAACCCATGCTGTCATAGCCGGGGCCCAGGTTAGCGCTCGTAGCGGGAACGCGGACCTTAACGGACGCGCCCACCGGAATATCAGAAATATGCAGGGAAGACATGAGAAGAACCTCGCGATCGGTGACGTAATGAGTGAATAGGTGAAAGATACAAAAAGGGCTGTCATGCAGGTGCACCCCGCCCCAACAAATCGGGACGGAGTGCACAACGTAGTATGAATAGGCTAGTGCAAATCGAGAATATCTGCCACAGCAACCACGTCGAAGGGAGCCTTAGTCGGCTCAACCTTCACGCCGTTCACAGCCTGCAGAGCCCACTGCGGGTCCTTCAGACCGTGACCGGTCACGGTGATGACGATGGTCTTACCCTCGGGAGCTTCACCGGCGCGGTGCTTCTTCAGCAGACCCGCAACACCGGCAGCCGAAGCCGGCTCCACGAAGACACCCTCGCGGGCAGACAGCCAGCGGTGCGCCTCCAGAATCTCCTCATCGGTCACAGCCTCAATCACGCCGCCGGACTCGTCACGAGCAACTTCAGCCTTCTCCCACGACGCGGGGTTACCAATACGGATCGCGGTCGCAATGGTCTCAGGAGCCTCAATCGGGTGACCAGCAACGATTGGTGCAGCACCAGCAGCCTGGAAGCCCCACATAATCGGACGCTTGGTCGCAACCGGCTCCAGCACCTTACCGTCACGGTTGGTGTAAGGCTCCGAGTACTCCTTGTAGCCCTTCCAGTACGCGGTGATGTTACCCGCGTTGCCAACCGGCAGCAGGTGGTAATCGGGAGCGTCACCCAGGGTGTCAACAACCTCAAACGAACCGGTCTTCTGGCCCTCAATACGGTAAGGGTTGACCGAGTTCACCAGGAACACCGGGTAGTTCTCGCTGAGCTTGCGAGCAATCTCCAGGCAGTTATCGAAGTTGCCGTCAATCTGAATGATGTCAGCACCGTGAGCAATAGCCTGAGACAGCTTACCCATAGAAATCTTGCCGTCCGGAACCAGCACTGCACAGCGCATACCAGCCTGCAGAGCGTACGCAGCAGCCGAAGCGGAAGTGTTACCGGTCGAAGCACACACAACAGCCTTCGCGCCGTCACGCTTAGCGGCGGTCATCGCGCTGGTCATACCGCGGTCCTTGAACGAACCGGTCGGGTTCATACCCTCAAACTTCAGGTAAACGGTGTTACCGGTCTCAGCAGACAGTGCCGGCGCGTGAATCAGCGGGGTACCGCCCTCGCCCAGGGTCACAGCCTTTACATCATCTGCGAAGGGCAGACGGTCACGGTACTCATTGATAACGCCCTGCCACACGTGTGCCATTGGCTTCTCCTTCAATCTTGGCGCCCCGCCCGCCGGACCTCCCATAGGTCGGGCGCGGTAGCGGGTACGCGGGTTAGTTAGTGAGCGATGCACCCGCAAGCGAACATCGCACGTTTAGTGAGCGGCGCGTGCCGCACATAGATAATGCTTTTGAGCCTTAATGCTTCTCGGACTCCACGCGGATGACCGAGTTCACCTCACGCACAGTGTCCAGAGCATCAATCACAGCAATCGCACGGCGCAGATCAGAATCCTTCGCCGAGTGAGTCACCATACGAATCTGAGCCGCACCCTCCTTCGGGGTGGACTGGCGCAGCGAATCCACCGAAATACCGTGCTCGGCAAGGATACGGGTAATATTCGCCAGAACGCCCAGACGGTCCTCCACCAGAACACCCACCGAGTAGCGAGAAATCACGTTGTCCAGGCTAGTTGCGTGCAACTGAGCGTGAGAAGTCTCCGGAACACCGGGACCGCCCAGCACCAGGCGACGAGCCAGAGACACGAAGTCACCCAGAACAGCCGAAGCAGTCGGTGCGCCACCCGCACCGGGACCGTAGAACATCAGCTCGCCAGCGTTCTCCGCCTCAACGAACACAGCGTTGAACGCACCGTGCACGCCCGCCAGCGGGTGCTGACGAGGAATCAGGGTCGGGTTCACGCGAATGTTCGCGCCGTCCGCACCCTCGCGCTCACAAATGGCCAGCAGCTTGATGACGTAACCATCAGCATCCGCGGCAGCAACATCATCAGCGGTGATGGAGGTAATGCCCTCAGTGTGCACATCATCGATGGTGAAGTCAGAGTGGAACGCCAGCGAAGCAACAATCGCAGCCTTCGACGCGGCATCGTGGCCCTCAACGTCAGCGGTCGGGTCAGCCTCCGCGTAGCCGAGCTTCTGAGCCTCAGCCAGTGCATCCGCGAAGGAAGCGCCGGTGGTGTCCATCTGGTCCAGAATGTAGTTGGTGGTGCCGTTCATAATGCCCAGAACGCGGGTCACACGGTCACCAGCCAGGGAGTCACGCAGGGGGCGCAGAATCGGGATAGCACCCGCAACCGCAGCCTCGTAGGAGAGCTGAGCACCAGACGCATCAGCGGCAGCCTGCAGCTCCACGCCGTGCTTAGCCAGCAGTGCCTTGTTGCCGGAGACCACAGACTTACCCGCCTTCAGAGCACGCAGAATGCGAGTGCGAGCCGGCTCAATACCGCCGGTCAGCTCGATGACCACATCCGCCGCATCAATCAGGGATTCAGCGTCGGTGGTGTACAGCGAGGGGTCCGCATTCCAGTGGCGGGATGCATTAGTATCGCGCACAGCAATACCGATCAACTCCACGGGGGCGCCAATGCGCTTTTCAAGGACAGCGTTATCCTCGACCAGGATGCGAGCAGCCTGGGAACCGACATTACCGGCACCAAGCAGTGCTACTTTGATCTTTTCAGCCACGATAGTCTCTTTCTACGGTCTGTTCCGGGTTCGCCCCGGTATCTCTTCGGGCTAAGGCACGGATACGGCGCAGAGCACGCACCCAACAACCACTTTATCAAGAGGCGGGGACGGCTCAGCAGCCTCAAGGTGCGACTTTTACTCTCTGAGATGAGGTTTCCCTCACAGTTATGAGGTGAACCTTATCTTCTGTCATGTTTTGAACGCACAAAACCGTGAAGACCCCGCCCGCAACCGCCACCTCACGGCACGCATTGTAGAAACGGGAACTTCACGGTTTTTCATGATGTCAGAATGGGTTCTTAGATATCCGTTCTTAGATATCCGAACCCATATCCAGCGCCAGCATATCCTCCTCACGCTGACGACGAATCATCACGCGCGAAGGCTTACCCTCAGCAGTGGCAATCACCGGCGGGCGAGTCAAGAAGTTATAGTTCGAACCCAGCACATAGCAGTACGCGCCGGTCGCCGGAACCGCCAAAATATCGCCAGCCTGCAGGTCAGCGGGCAGGTAGCAGTAGCGCACCACCACATCGCCAGACTCGCAGTGCTTACCCACCACGCGAGAGAGCACCTGCTCCCCCGCCGGAGCACGATTCGCCAGGGTCACCGAATAATCCGATTCGTACAGCACCGGGCGGGCGTTATCACTCATACCGCCGTCCACCGAAACGTAGCGGCGCACACGGATCTCTCCGTTCTCATCCTCAATGCTCACGTTCTTAATGGTGCCCACCGTGTACAGGGTCGCACCCGAAGGACCAGAAATGGAACGGCCCGGCTCGAATGACATGTGCGGAATCGCCATGCCCAGGCGCTCACAGGTCGCCGCGACGGAAGCGGCAATCGACTCGGTCACCTCGGTAATGGAGCGGGGGGTGATCCGCCTCGGTGTAGCCGATGCCGTAGCCACCACCCAAATCCAGCTCCGGCAGGGTCACACCCAGGTCACGGTTGAGGCGGTTCATGAACTCCAGGGCGGTAGTAGCCGCCTGCTCGAAGCCCTCCGCCTCAAAAATCTGCGAACCAATATGGCAGTGAATACCGCGGAAATCCAGGGAATCGGTCGCGTTCAGAATCGTGGCAGCCAGCGCCGCGTAAGAATCGGTAGCCTCAACACCCCAGTGTTCCAGCTCCTCCTCTTCCAGGCCGGCGAGCGCGGCGGTGCCCGGTTGCAGGGACATGCCGAACTTCTGGTCCTCGTGCGCGGTCGCAATGGACTCGTGGGTGGAGGCGTGCACGCCCGGGGTGATGCGAATCAGCACCGGAACGGGCGGGTAGGGCTCCTCGCCCTCCGCCACGCGCTCTGCGGCAAGCTCGGCGTACACCCGCTCAATCAGCTTGATTTCGTCCACCGAGTCAGCCACCACGCGGCCCAGGCCGTTGCGGATCGCGCGGGCAATCTCAGCCTCCGACTTGTTATTACCGTGCAGGGCGATGTTCGCACCGGGCACCTGCGCACGCAGAGCCAACGCCAGCTCACCACCGGAAGCGGTATCCAGGCACAGCCCATCCTCGGTCGCCCAGCGCGCCACGGCGGTGGACAGGAAAGACTTACCGGCGTAGTAGACGCTCACCTTCGCACCGTACGCAGCGAAAGCCTGCTCAAAAGCGGCGCGGTAGGCGCGGGCGCGGGTACGGAAGGTCGTCTCGGAGAAGACGTACTGCGGGGTTTCGTGCTCGGCGGCCAGCTCGCTGACGGTCACGCCATCAATGCAGAGCTCACCCTGCTCATTGCGGGTGAAGGAATCGGTCCAGATGCTTCGGGACAGGTCGGCGGGGTTCTCAGGCTGGGTCAGCCATTCGGGGCGGTAGAGGGAACGGGCTTCGCTCATCGTGTCTCTTTCTTAGCTATCTTGCCGGCATACGCTCAACCCCCGCCCCGGTAGCACCGGGTCGGGGGTTGAAACGAGAGTATTACATACGCTCGGGTGCGCTCACACCCAGCAGGTTCAGGCCGTTAGCCAGCACCTGCTGTGCCGCGTTGTTCAGCAGCAGGCGGGTACGGTGCAGGTCGGTAACCTCTTCATCAGCCTTGGGAGCGACGCGGGAAACACCGTACCAGCTGTGGTACGCCGAAGCGAGCTGCTCCAGGTAGCGGTTCACGCGGTGCGGCTCGTAGAACTTCGCGGCATCACGCACAGCGGCGGGGAACTGGCCGAGTACAGCCAGCAGCTCACCGTCAGCAGCCGAGTCGAGCAGGGAGGTGTCCACGCCGTCCTCAACCTTCACGCCAGCCTCCGCAGCGTTACGTGCCACAGCGGCGGTACGTGCGTGAGCGTACTGCACGTAGTAGACCGGGTTCTCGTTGCTCTTGGAAGTCAGCAGGCCCAGGTCAATGTCGATGGGGGTGTCCACCGAGTAGCGGGTCAGCTCGTAGCGAGCCGCGTCAACGCCCACAGCCTCGACCAGGTCCTCGAGGGTGACCACGGTGCCGGCACGCTTGGACATGCGGACGGGCTTGCCGTCCTTGACCAGGTTCACCAGCTGACCGATCATGACCTCAATCTGGTCGGCGCGGTAGCCAAGAATCTGGGCGATAGCCTTCAGACGGCCCACGTAGCCGTTGTGGTCAGCACCGAGCATGTAAATCGCCACGTCTGCGGGGTTCTCGGCGCGGGTCATCTTGTCCTGGTAGTAGGCGATATCGCCCGCCACGTAGGCGTGGTTACCGTCAGACTTAATGACCACGCGGTCCTTGTCGTCGCCGTAGTCGGTGGTGCGCATCCACCATGCGCCATCAGCCTCGAAGAGCTGACCGTTCTCACGCATAGTGTCGAGCAGGGCGTCCACCTTGCCGCCTTCGAACACGGAGTTCTCGTGGAAGAACACGTCAAAGTGAGTACCGAATGCCGCCAGGGACTCCTTGATCTGATCAAACATCAGGTGAGTACCGATTTCGCGGAAAATCTCTTCGGGGTTCTCAGCCTCAAGCGCGTCAGGGCGCTGAGCCAGAATCTGGTCCTTAATGTCGACAATGTACGCACCAGCGTAGCCGTCCTCGGGGGTCTCTTCACCGCGGGCAGCGGCAATCAGGGAGCGCACGAAACGGTCAATCTGGGTGCCGTGGTCGTTGAAGTAGTATTCACGCACGACGTTAGCGCCCTCAGCCTCAAGGACGCGGGCGAGCGCATCACCGACGGCAGCCCAGCGGGTGCCACCCAGGTGGATGGGGCCGGTGGGGTTCGCGGAGACGAACTCAAGGTTAATGGTCTTACCGGCGAACTTGTCGCTGCGGCCGTATGCTTCGCCAGCCTCAACGATGGTGGCGGCAAGCTCACCAGCAGCTGCGGCGTCCAGGGTGATGTTCAGGAAGCCGGGGCCAGCAATATCTACGGATGCAACACCGGGGATGGCGCTAATCTTCTCTGCCAGAAGAGCTGCTGCCTCACGCGGGTTCTTGCCCACCTTCTTGGCGAGCTGCAGAGCGACGTTGGTTGCCCAGTCGCCGTGTTCACGGGACTTGGGGCGCTCCACTCGGACGGCGGGCAGTTCAGCGCCCTCCACGAGGGTCAGCTGGCCGGAGGAAATGGTTTCTTCAAGGGCAAGCGCAATGGCTTCGGAGAGTTCTTCAGGAGTCATAACAAACTATTCTAGCAAGCCTTGGCAGGTGCCTGACCCTTTATCTAGTGCATATCTGATACCATAGGTGGGTTGCCTCTGTAGCTCAGCGGATTAGAGCACCAGTTTCCGGTACTGGGGGTCGAAGGTTCGAATCCTTTCAGGGGCACGATGTTCTTATTCGAGAGGGAACACGGGAGCCGATATCCGAGGCGTATTGTTCGGGTATCGGCTCCTTTTTATTTAACAACTCAACTTTATTGAGCCACCCACCCTGTTGTGCATAAAGCCTGCGCCGGGCGACCGTTCCCGCCAGCTCCCTCTTCAACCTCAGAGGGTGGACACTACCCGCCTGCCTGTTGTGGCAACGCTAACAGCCTTGAGAGAATGGGAAAACGCGCACACCCGTCACATCAGCACGGCTTCAAGCCACAACAGCGGAGGTAACCCGATGACCACCATGCGCCAGATTCAGCTCACCGAATGGGGCGACGAAAGCGTTCTGCACAAAGCAAACGTACCTATCCCCTCGCCGGTGCGCGGTCACGTACTCATCAAGACGGTTGCCGCCGGTGTCAACCCAATCGATGTGACCACCCGCAAGGGCCTGGGTCCCGCCGCGCAGCTGGCAGATCCGTCGTACAAGCCCTTCGTGCCCGGCTGGGATGTTGCCGGCACCGTGGTTGCTACCGCCGGCGACTACACGGGTTTTAAGGTGGGCGACGGCGTATTTGGTCTTGTTGCTTTCCCCTTCCCCTCCGGCGCGTACGCCGAGTATGTTCTCGCTCCGGCGCATCAGCTGGTGAAGGTGCCCGCCGATGTTCCCTGCGCACAATTGGGTGGCGCTCCCCTGGCGGCACTGACCGCATACCAGGCGCTCTTCGAAGTGGCGCGACTGAAGGAAGGCGAGCGCGTGCTCATCCACGCCGGTGCCGGAGGCGTCGGCCACCTCGCCGTTCAGTTGGCGGCGCAGGCTGGCGCTCAGGTTTTTGCGACCGCCTCCGCGGCTAACCACGAGTTTGTGCGCTCGCTGGGTGCCCAGCCTATTGATTACCGCACCGAGGATTTCCGCGCCGTACTGGGCCAGACCATGGATGTGGTGCTCAATGCCACCGGTCAGCAGACCTTCCTCGATTCGCTGGAGGTGCTGGTTCCCGGCGGCCGCATTGTCACCCTGACCAGCCCCGACCCGCTGGATGTTGCGCGTGAGCGCGGCTTCGAGGCGCAGTGGCTGACGGTTCACCCGGACCGCACGCAGATGCAGGAGATTGCCCGCCTCATGTCCTTGGGCCTGTTGAAGGTGCACGTGGATCAGGTGCTTGATTTTTCGCAGGCTGCGCAGGCTCACGCCCTGGTGGCGACGGGTCGCACCCGCGGCAAGATCGTACTGGTTCCCTAACGCGGCGCTGATTCATGCAGACTTCTGAGAGCACGCCGAAAGTTGAGGGCGCATTGAACGCTGAGGACGCACTGCCTGCTGAGGGTGTGCCGAATGTAGAGGGTGCATTGAACACTGAGGGCGCGCCGAAGGTTGAGAGCACCGAGTACCGCTCCGGTTTTTACCGCGAGGCGGGCTTTTACGATGCCCACTCGCTACCCGACTACGGCGCGCAGTCGCCGGTAACTCGCGAGGCGTTCGCCTACGACTTCTTCCCCGCGACCGGGGATATCTCGTCCCCCGCGCCGCTGCTGGTGTGGGTTCACGGTGGCGCCTGGCGCTTCGGCACCAACCAGGCCCTACGCGATACCGTCCTGCACACCCCTGGCGGGGAGCAGCCCAATACCCAGGCGCTCATGCGCGCCGCTTTTCAGCAGGCAGGCTGGGCGGTCGCGTCCATCAACTACCGGTATTCGCATCAGGCGCTCTTCCCGGGCGCCCTGCACGATGTGAAGGAGGCGGTGCGTTTCTTCCGCGCCAACGCGCACGAGTTCGGTATTGACCCGCAGCGCATTGCGGTAGCGGGCGGAAGCGCCGGCGGGCACCTGAGCATGATGGTTGCGCATACGGGAGATTCCGCCGCCGGTAACGGTAGCGGTGGGGATTCTGCGAGCGCACCCGAGCACGACGAATACTTTGAGGGCAGGGCGGAGAGCGCCTACCCGTCCCATAGTTCACAGGTGGCGGCGGCGGCTTCGTTTTACGGGGTCAGCGACTTGAGGACCATCTTCACCGATCGACCCCTGGCTGGCTACGCTCTCGACCATCCCGAAGATGACGGCGCCGAGTGGCGACTGTTGGGAAGTACCCACCCGGTCCCCGCTGACGTGTCTACTATCGACATGTCCAAGGGCGAGCGGGCGGTTCCGGGTGTCTGCATCGAGCGTGCCCAAAAGAACTGGGAGCGTGCGCATCCTATTGATGCGGTACGCCCCCAGGAACGAGTGAATAAGGTCGAAAGTGCCTCTGCACCGGGTGCGAGCGGCGGCGCCACTCCCCTCATGCTTGTGCACGGTATTAGTGATTCGTGTGTGCCGTACCAGCAGTCGGTGCGGGTGTATCAGGCGCTGCGCACGCGGCAGGTGCCTACCGATTTGGTGCTGGTTCCGGATGCCGAACACGGGGATTCGCGCTGTTTTAGCCCCGATATTGTTCAGCAGATGCTGCTATTTCTCAACCGCGCTTTCTAGAACCGCGCTGTCTGAACCGTATTGTCTGACCCGAGTGATTGATCAGAAAGTAATCGACCAGATGCGGGTTTAGCGAACGCGGCGGTTCACGTATTCGTGCTCAAGACGGTAGCGTTCGAGGTCATCAAAAGCAACGCGACGGTGCGTGTTAATGCGCTCGAACGGAATATCTCCGCGCTCCAGCAGGCGAACAACGGTCGGGCGGGATACGCCCAGGTAGTCTGCCGCCTCCTGCGTGGTCATGAGGCGGTCCTGGCGTACCACACAGACATCCTTACGGTCGGCGAATGCGCGCGCTACGGAGGTGAGAGGTCCGTACATTTCGGGAGAAATCTGTACGCGCTCGCCGTCGCCGGTGACCAGGTAGAGGGTTTCTTCGGCGCTGAGGCGGTCGAAGTGGGTGCGCAGACTCGCGTGAACGAGGGCTTGGAAGAGTTCTTCGCAGCGGTGGTGAATTTCTTCGTGCTGTCCGTCTTCGCAGCAATCCAACACTGCAACACGTGTTGCCGGGTACGTCTTTGGTGATGGCATAGTCACTCCTTCGTTACTGTGTTATTCACCACTGTAGCAGTTGAACGAAACTATCGAAAGAAAGTTAAGAAGCGCAGTTAATTCGCATCTACGGTGCATAAAATTCAGATGAATAATTATTAACTCTTTGGATAGCGTTTGATGTCATTTATTGTATCTTAACTACCCTTTTTAGGGGCGTCATTCCACCACCACCCACCCCGGGGTTCCCGCGAACAAACCCAAATATGACAAACAAAGCACACCCCAAGCCCACCGCGGGCAAGGCGAGTACACTGGATAGGATATGTCTGAGCAGAAATCCACGAAGAAACACGCAGATACTTCTAAGGCCACCCGCACCGCCCCCACCATGGCGAGCATGGCCGCCGCAATCCACGCGGCAAAGGTACGATCCTCCGAAAAAACCGGCGAAAAAACCGCGGGCAAAACCGCAGATAAAACTACTGAGAACAACGCGGTAAAAAACGGCGCCCCGAAGAAGGGTGCACAGAAGAACAGCACCCCGAAGAATAACGCAGACCGCAAGAACTCCTCCCGCGGCGCCTCCGAACGCAACTCCAACGCCTCCCGCTCCAACCGACGCGCAGGCGCCAACAACCGCGCCCGCAAGCAGGGCAACCAGCAGGGCGACAACAAGAGCAACCAGCAGAACCGCCCGGCACCGCGACGCTACGAGCCGTTCATCCCCGAGGTCATCACCTACCCTGAAGAGCTGCCCGTCAGCGAACGCCGCGAAGACATCATGAACGCGATCCGCGACAACCAGGTCGTCATCATCGCGGGTGAAACCGGCTCCGGTAAAACCACCCAGATCCCCAAAATGTGCCTTGACCTGGGCCTGGGCGAGAAGGGCCTCATCGGCCACACCCAGCCGCGCCGCCTCGCCGCACGCTCCGTCGCCGAACGCATCGCCGAAGAACTCGGCCAGAAAATCGGCGAAACCGTCGGCTACCAGGTGCGATTCACCTCCGAAGTGGGCGAACACAGCGCTATCAAGCTCATGACCGACGGCATTCTGCTCGCCGAGATCCAGAACGACAAGCTGCTGCGCCGCTACTCCACCCTCATCATTGACGAGGCGCACGAACGCAGCCTGAACATTGACTTCATCCTCGGCTACCTCAAGCGCATCCTGCCGCAGCGCCCGGATCTGAAGGTCATCATCACCTCCGCAACCATCGACCCGGAGCGTTTCGCGCGCCACTTCTCCCCCAGCTACGTGCCGGGCAAGGGCATCGTCGACGAAAACCTCAGCGCCGAAGAACGCGAAATCGCCGAAGCGATCCTGCCCGACGACGCGCCGCCCATCATTGAGGTGTCCGGCCGAACCTACCCCGTGGAAATCCGCTACCGCCCGCTCGACGAGGAAGACTACCTCAGCGACGACGAAATCGAAGATGACCACGACCCCACCGACGGCATCCTCGACGCTATCAAGGAGCTCTCCAAGGAAGCGCCCGGCGACATCCTCATCTTCTTCTCCGGCGAACGCGAAATCCGCGACGCCAAGGACGCCATCGAGGCAATGGTTCTCAAGTCGCCGCGACTGAACTACGAAGTGCTACCCCTGTACGCGCGCCTCTCGCTCGCCGAACAGCACCGCGTGTTCTCCCCCGGATCGCGCCCGCGCATCGTGCTCGCCACGAACGTTGCCGAAACCTCGCTGACCGTGCCCGGCATCAAGTACGTCATCGACACCGGCACCGCACGCATCTCCCGCTACTCGGCACGCACCAAGGTTCAGCGCCTGCCCATCGAACGCATCTCGCAGGCAAGCGCCAACCAGCGTTCCGGTCGATGCGGCCGCGTCAGTGACGGCATCGCAATCCGCCTCTACTCCGAGGAAGACTTCAACTCGCGCCCCGAGTTCACCGACCCCGAAATTCTGCGCACCAACCTCGCAGCCGTCATCCTACAGATGATCGCAATCGGCGTGGTCCGCGAACCCGGCGACATCTCCCGCTTCCCGTTCGTGCAGCCGCCCGCATCCCGCGCCATCAACGATGGCGTGAACCTGCTGCGCGAACTCGGCGCGCTCACCGAACGCCCCCGCCAGCCCCGCAAGGGCCGCGGCAATAGCGCAACCCTCACCGCCATCGGCCGAGCCATGGCGGCATTCCCCGTGGACCCGCGCCTGGCCCGCATGATCATTGAAGGCGGACGCCGCAACTGCGCCAAGGAAATGATGGTACTCGCCGCCGCCCTGACCATCCAGGACCCGCGCGAACGCCCCGCCGACGTGCGCGCCGAAGCCGACGCGATGCACGCCCGCTTCGTCGACGACACCTCCGACTTCTCCTCCTTCCTGCTGCTCTGGGACTACATCAACGAGCAGCAGGCGGCGCTGTCCTCCTCGCAGCTGCGCAAAATGTGCCACCGCGAATACATCAACTACCTGCGCATCCGCGAATGGCAGGACCTCTTCGCGCAGCTACGCGAAATGGGACGCACCGCCAACATTCACGCCAGCGGCGGCAGGGACATCAACGCCTCCGCCCACGAAGTCGACATCCATAAGAGCCTGCTCACCGGCCTGCTCTCGCACGTAGGCGTCAAGGAAGAACGCGAGAAGGACTCCAAGGGGCGCAACCGCGGCCCCCGCGAATACCTCGGCGCACGCGGCACCAAGTTCGCAATCTTCCCTGGCTCCGGCCTGTTCAAAAAGGGCCCCGACTGGGTGCTCTCCGCCGAACTCGTCGAAACCTCCCGCCTGTGGGCGCGCACCAACGCCTCCATCGACCCGCAGTGGATCGAAGAAATCGGCAAGCACCTCATCAGCGTGCAATACTCCGAACCGCACTGGTCGCTCAGCTCCGGCGCGGCAGTCGCCTACGCCAAGGGCACCCTCTTCGGCCTGACCATCTACGCCGACCGCCCCGTGCAGTACGCCCGCGTAGACGCCGCCGCAGCCCGCGAACTGTTCATCCAGTCCGCCCTCGTCGAAGGCCAATGGCACACCCAGCACAAGTTCTACCTGCGCAACCAGCGCGCCCTCGCCGAAGTCGAAGAACTCGAAGCACGCCTGCGCCGCCGCGACCTGCGCGTAGACGACTCCGTACTCTTCGCCTTCTACGACGCACGCATCCCCGCCCACGTCACCGACGTGCGCGCCTTCGACAAGTGGTGGAAGCAGGCACGTCTCGAAGACGACAACTACCTGGACTTCAACCCCGAGAAGCTCATCAACGAGGAAGCCGCCGACTACGACGACTCCCAGTTCCCCCGCCAGTGGGTGCAGCGCACCGACAGCGGCGAACTGACCCTCGACCTGCGCTACGAATACGCCCCCACCGCCGGCATCGGAGGCGCCCGCACCGACGCCGCCAAGCGCGACGGCGTAGCAGTCCAGGTACCCATCCTGTTCCTCAACCAGCTCAGCTCCGAACCGTTCCGCTGGCAGATCCCCGGCCTGCGCCACGAACTCGTCACCGCGCTCATCAAATCGCTCCCCAAGGCGATTCGACGCAACTTCGTACCCGCACCCGACGTGGCACACGCCGCCTGCGCCGCCCTAGAAGAGGACTACTCCCCCGCCACCGACGAGCTCATCCCCTCCCTGGCACTCGTACTACGCCGCCTGCGCGGCGTCGTTGTCGAGCCCGAAGCCTTCAACTGGGACGCCGTACCCGAACACCTGAAAATGGGATTCCAGGTGCGCAACGCACGCAACAAAATCCTGGGCGAAGGCAAGGACCTGCGCGCCCTGCAGCAGCAGCTCCACAAGGAGATTCGCGGCGCCCTCGCCGACTCGCTCGGCGCATCCGACGACACCATGGCAAAAATGGTGGCGCTCGCGCAGGGCAACTCGGGTAGCTCCGCGGCTTCTGCCAAGAAGAGCGTGAAGAACGCTCAGAGCGGCACCGCTCAGGCAGCCGATGCGCACGGCTCGCAGGTACGCGAAATCAGCGGCCTCACCGAATTCCCCGCCGACCTCTTCCCCAACGGAGAAATCCCCCGCAAGGTACAGCGCATCATCGCCACCCAGGCAGTCAACGGCTACCCAGCCCTCGTCGACGAAGAAACCAGCGTAGGCCTGCGAATCTTCCCCACCGAAGCCGAACAGCTCCACGCACAGCGCCGCGGCATCATCCGCCTGCTCCAACTGCAGGTGCCCTCGCCCGTACGCTACGTGAGCGAACACCTCTCCCACAAGGAGAAAATCGTCTTCACGCAGAACCCGCACGGCTCCATCGACGAACTCATCCGCGACTGCACCGTCGCGGCACTCGACCACCTCGTGCCGCACACCCCCATCTTCACTCACACCGAATACAGCGAACTCTACGAGCACGTGCGTGCCGAACTCATCGAGACGGTCTTCGACGTCACCAAGCTCGTCGCCGAAATCCTCTCCGAAGCCACCGCGCTGAAGAAGGCCATCAAGAAGGCAACCTCGCTGACGACCATGCACGCCGTCTCCGACGTGAAGGCACAGATGGAGAACCTCGTCTACCCCGGATTCGTGGCGAAAACCGGCTACGACCAGCTGGTTCACATCCCGCGCTACCTCAAGGCCGCCCAGGTGCGCCTGACGAAGCTCGGCCCGAACCTGCACCGCGACAACCAGCTCATGCTCACCGTGCAGGACCTGGAAGACTCCTACGATAACGCGGTCAAGTCGCTACCGGCAGGCACCATCGTGCCGGATGCACTCCGCCGCGTGAACTGGATGATTGAGGAGCTGCGCGTCAGCTTCTTCGCCCAGGAGCTTGGTACCGCCTACACGGTCTCTGAGAAGCGCATTGCGAAGGCTCAGCGTGAGGCGCTGGACGCTATCAAGCGTTAGATTTTGAGCTTGCGGACGGCGGTGTTCGTCCTCGCTCCTACAGGGGCACCCGCCCTCGCAGAGCTCGGGCACCCTGATGTCGCTACGGACGACACCGCTGTCCGCGGTAGGTTCCCACCTCAGCTTGCGCTGTGAACAGCAAAGAGCCCCCACACGATCACCTCGTGTGGGGGCTCTTTCGTATCTATGGGTTTCTGCACCCGGTGGGTCGGCAAGCTATGCACTTCCTCCGCTCCTGCAGGGGAACCCGCCGCACCCGGACGCTCCGCTCTTCCTTGCTTCGCTGCGGAGAGCGCCCGGGGCGGCACCCTGATGTCGCTTCCGGAAGGCATAGCCGCCTCCACCCGCGAATTGGCAAGAGCAACCAGGACGGTTAGGCAGCCGCCTCGCAGAAGGTCACCGTCACCGAACCGTTACCGCGCTCGCGCATCCACTGCGGCGCGTTCTCAGCCGAAACAATCGCACCCTCGCTCACGGACGGTGCAATGTACGAGCCGCCCGCGCCACCTGCGCCGCCCTGCATCGTGTAGCCGATACCCTGACGCACGCCAGTCGGGCTGTTCAGCCACTTCTGGGTCAGCACAATCGAGGAAACGGACTGTGCCGCGCCGGAACCGCCGCCTCCGTAACCTGCGCCGCCACCGCCGGACACCACGGACTGGTAGCCGTTGAAGTTCTGCGCGTACGCACCCTCATCGTTGTAGACGTCCAGGTCCCAGCTGCGGTCCTCGTAGGTGCCCTTCTCGTGCACGCTGGCGGGGTTCTCATCCAGCTGGTAGGAGTACGCACCCGCACCGTCGCCGCCGTTGCCCGCGAAGCCGCTCGTGCCCGCGTTACCGGCAACAAACTGGCTGAACAGCACCTGGTTGTTGGTGGTTTCAAAGCCGATGATGGGGCCGCTTGCCGGCAGGGTGCCTGCCGCGCCGCCTGCACCGCCCACGCCCGCTGCGCCACCGAAACCGGAGTTGTAGGTCAGCACCTTGGTGCGTTCAGCGTTGTAGATTTCGTAGCCGGAGGTGCCGTTGGAGCCTGCCGCCGCGGAGGCGCTACCCGCCGCGTCAAACTGTGGGGATGCGTCCGAGCCGAGAGGTGCCACACCGGCGTCGATCTGGCCGTTGAAGTTGGAGTACCAGGGGTCTGCGTAGGACACGCCGGAGGTGGTCATGCCCGCGCCGCCACCGCCGCCTGCTACAGCTACGACGACGCCGTCGATGAGCAGTGCGGAGGAGCCGCCGCCGGATGCAGCGTACGCCTGGGTCTTGGAGTTTGCCGGGTCCGCGTACTTGGCGTCGACCTGCGCGGTGATGGTGGCGGGGATGGTGTAGGCGGGTACGGAGCCGCCGTTGCCGTAGCCTTCACCACCGGCGGTGGGGGTGAGGGAGCCGTTACCAATGCCACCTGCCGCGGCGATAATCTGCACGGTGGAGCCGGGAGTGACGGGGACGATGCCGCTGACCTTCGCGCCGGAGCCGGCGGGGGTCATGCGGTTGTTGGTGCCGCCTGCACCGCCGACCAGCTCGAAACGGAGCTTGTGGACGTTGTTGGGGACGGCGAAGCTCTGCACGGTCTTGGTGCCTTCGTCGGTACCGGAGATGCTGTACGCCGGGCTAGCTGCCAGGATGCAGTCGTTGGTTGCGGCGACGGATGCCGCGTAGGAGGGGATGGTTGCGGAGGCGGCGACGACGGGTGCCGCCCAGGCTGCACCGGCGACGAGCTTGCGGCGGGTCAGGGATGTAGACATGGTATGCCCTTTATTCAGGTGGGGTGATGTGTTTGCGGTGCGGAAGCGGGAGCCTGAAAGTCTGTGCCTCTGCGCCGAGGAAAAGCATACCTTGAACCTCAGCTTTAACATAAATCCCTAGCTCGAGCACAGTATGGGAGCTCTTGGGCATCTCGCGCCGCTCCCTTCCTTCGCTCCTGCAGGGGAACCCGCCACGCCCGGACGCTCCGCTTCTCCTTGCTTCGCTGCGGAGAGCGCCCGGGCGGGCACCCTGATGTCGCTTCGGAAGGTGCGGCTTTATGCGAGCCGCAGGTTCCGTCCGCGCACGCAACGCCAGCAGAGGGTCTGCAGATTATCGGGCTCGTTATTGCCGCCTTCGGATAGCGGGACCTTGTGGACAACCTCTAGGATGAGGATTCGTTCACGCATGATGGAGTTGCCGCATCCGGGGTTTTGGCAGGTGTAGTTGTCGCGTTCTTTGATGCGTTGGCGTAGCTGGGCGGTCATGAGGGTGCGTTCGCCACCTTCGGGCCATGCCCAGCGGATTTTGCGTTCGAGGGTTTCGGAGAGCGCGTCGAGGGTTGGGGTGTCGAGGGTGACGGTGACGGCGCGGTTTTCTTTGCCGCCGGGTGAGGTGTATTCGAAGCGGTAGATGGGGTACGGCACGGTCAGCCCCACGTGGCAGACGTTGAGTTTGTTCCAGAACTCGTCGGCGTAGATCTTGGTGATGAACTGGGGCGGGTTGATGTGTGCGATCATGTCGTCTTCGCGGCGTCGCACGTTGTCGACGGCGGTTTCGAGGCGCGCGATATCGTCGGAGAGGCGCTGCACGTCTTTGAGGGTTTGCAGGTCGGCTTCGATGTGGAAGTATTTGGTGAGGCTGCCGATGGGGTCCCGCTCGGCTTCGAGAACGACCTGTTCGGATGCCTTGTAGACGTGAGGGTGGCGTTCTTCGGGTTTCTTCTGCAGCAGCGTCTTCCAGGTTTTGGGCTGCTGAACCTCGACGGTGGCGAGGTGGCTGTACATGCCGTTGGTGGAGGTGCCGAGTTCGTAGATTCCGTGCGTGTAGATGTCGTGTACGTAGCTGGCGATTTCGTTGTATTCGCTGGCGAGTGTGGCGGTGCGTTGGCGGTGCTTCTGGAATTCGGGGGTTGCGAAGTACCGGTTTTTGCGGATGGTCATGATGATGCCCGCGATGAGCACGATGATGACGACGCCGAGGATGACGTACCAGAGGGAGAAGGCGAGGCATACGGCGAAGAAGATGCCGAACCCTTTGAGGGAGGATTTCACGGGTGTTCCTTTGCGATACGGCGGTGTATCTGTGAGTGTAGATTTCCTCCATTAGGGTATCGGAGGTATTCGCGGCGTGCAAAGCGTTTGGTCACGTCAGTGAGGGTTTAGCTGCAGGCTACACCTTCCGGATGCGCCCTCAGGGTGCCCGAAGCGAAGCGAGGGCGGGTCCCCTGCGACGGCGCGGAGGAAGTGTGTAAGATGCACGCCCTACAAATGTAGACTCGGCGGAGCCAGCAGAAGATGGAGAAGGCGACAGCCCCCTCCCACTCCAGTTCGTTATGCCGGTATCGCGCACCCAAGCCCGCACCTACTGACCCGAGGTCGAGTGTTTTTCCTACGGGGCGGAGGGATGGTGTCCTCCGTCGTGACATCGGGGACGCGGAGCGGGGTGAGCGTCACAAAACAGGCTTGGCGGAGCCAGCAAAAGATTGAGAGGGCGACAGCCCCTCCCCCTTAAGTTCGTTATGCCGGTATCGCGCACACAACCCCTGCCCTTACTGAACCGGGGTCGAGTGTTTTTCCTACGGGGCGGAGGGATGGTGTCCTCCGTCGTGACATCGGGGACGCGGAGCGGGGCGAGCGTATTTTCCGGAAGTGCCCTCAGGGTGCCCGAAGCGAAGCGAGGGCGGGTCCCCTGCGACGGCACGGAGGAAATATACGCAGCACCGCCTCCAGAACATGCACAGGAACAAGGATGGCTCTATCCCTCCGCAAACCCAAAAAACCAAAAAGTTAAACACAAAAGCCCTTAGCTCGAAAGCTAAGGGCTTTATCTGTGCGCGATACTGGGATCGAACCAGTGACCTCTTCCGTGTCAGGGAAGCGCGCTACCGCTGCGCCAATCGCGCTCACAAAACAGTTGTTTTGTTGCGAGGTGAGGACGGGATTCGAACCCGCGTACACGGCTTTGCAGGCCGCTGCCTAACCACTCGACCACCTCACCGCATACGCTCCACGAGGGAACGCGTTCGAACTCTTGGAGTCCTTACGAGCGGTTGACGAGACTTGAACTCGCGACATCCACCTTGGCAAGGTGGTGCTCTACCAACTGAGCTACAACCGCATATCAGCGTATTCAATTTGAATCATTCCGTTGGAGTTTTTCGCTCCGTCGTGCTGACAGGTAAATACTATACGGGGTTTTTGAGTGTTTGCCAAATCCTTTGTAGATCATCTTGTGTTCCGCGTGTTTCCGGGGCAGAACGGGGTATTTGGGCTCGTTTTTGAGGTGCGCGAGCAAAATTTATTTTCATGGTGCCGGTCACATTTTCGGGGTTTTGGGGTGGTTACTGTTCCCGTGAGGGCAGCGGTGGGCACACGATGTCCTCCACGATGCCTGCAGAACGTCCGCAAAATTTTTCGCAAGGACACGAAAAGGAGGGGTGAGGAACCAGGTTCCCCGCCCCTCCCCTATGAAATCCGCGCCGGCAAAAAGCCAGGGCGGTCTTTCTAGAGCTCTTCGAAGAAGAGGCGTTCGTAGACCTTGCGGGCGTTGCGGGTTTGGCGCAGGTAGTCCTCTTCAAGGGCGCGTGCGCTACCGGCGGGGTATCCGCACCAGCGGGCGATTGCTTCCAGGTCGGCGCGTCCCGAGGGTAGGGTGTCGGATTGGCGCACGCCACGCAGTACGTTGCCGCCGCGGATCTTCGTGGCGAGCAGCCAGGCACCGCTGAGGATTTCAGCGTCCGCGGCTTCGACCAAGCCCGCCTCGACCGCAGCGTTCAGCGCCTTCAGGGTGGAGGTGGTGCGCAGCCCGGGCACGGCGTGCGCGTGGCGCAGCTGTACGAGCTGGACGAGCCATTCCACGTCGGATAGTCCGCCGCGGCCGAGCTTGAGCTGGCGGGTGCGGTCGGCACCGTGTGGCATGCGTTCGTTTTCAACGCGCGCTTTCATGCGGCGAATCTGCTGCACCTGTTCGGGCGCGAAATTTGCCGGGTAGCGGTACGGGTCGATGAGCTCCACGAAAGCCTCGCCGAGCGCCTCGTCGCCCGCGATGGGGCGGGCGCGGGTGAGCGCCTGGAACTCCCAGGTTTCCGCCCAGCGTTCGTAGTAGGAGCGGTAGGAGTCCAGCGAGCGCACGATAGCGCCCTGCTTGCCTTCGGGGCGCAGGTCGGCGTCCACTTCGAGGGGCCGTTCGGCGCGAATGGCGGGTTTGACGGGCTGTTTGAGGAGCGTCAGGGTGCGGTTGACGATGCGTGCCGCCTGTTCCTGTGCGGTGTCTTCGTCGGCCCCGTCGAGGGGTTCGTGGACGAACATGACGTCCGCGTCGGAGCCGAAGCCGTTCTCGGCGCCGCCGAGGCGGCCCATGCCGATGACGGCGATGCGGGTGAGCAGCTTCTCCCCCGCTACCGCCTCAGCTTCGGCGGGTTCGGCGCCTTCCGGTGCCGCTTGGAGTTCACGCAGGGCAATTTGCAGCGCCGCACCGATCGTGCACTCGTCGATGGCGGCAAGACCGGCGCAGGTGTCCTCAACGTCGACGATGCCCAGGGTCCAGCCCATGGCGGTGCGCAGGGTTTCTCGGCGGCGCAGGTAGCGTACGGCACGCATCGCCTCGGCGGCGTCCGCGTGGCGTGCCAGCAGGGAGGAAATTTCGGAGGCGAGCGCTTCCTCCCCCAACGGTTTGAGGTCGGCGACCTTGTCCAGCCAGGCGATGGAGGCGGAGGCATCCTCGAGCAGGTCGGTCATGGGGCGCGAGCTGGAGAGTAGCTGGCTGAGGCGTTCGGCGGCTGCGGGTGAGTCACGAAGCATGCGCAGGTACCAGCTGGTGCTGCCGAGCGATTCGGAGACGATACGGAATCCGAGCAGGCCGGCGTCCGCGTCCACACCGCGGGCGAACCAGCCCAGTAGCACGGGCATGAGGTGCCGCTGAATGTCTGCACTGCGGGAAAGTCCCGTGGTGAGTGCCTTGATGTGGCGCATGGCGCCGCGCGGGTCGCGGTAGCCGAGGGCGGCAAGACGGTCCTGTGCCGCCTGTTCGCTGAGCACCACTTCGTCGCGGCTGAGCGTGGAGACAGCGGCGAGTAGCGGGCGGAAGAAGATTCGCTCGTGCAGAGAACGGACATTCCGTTTAATTTTCTGCCACGCCTTCAGCATCTGCTCGGCGGAGAGCGTGCCGTTGCGTTCCGGGGAGAGAATCGAGCGGGCAAGAGCGCGCTGTTCGGCTTCCTTCTCGGGCATCAGGTGGGTGCGGCGCAGCTGCTGCAACTGGATGCGGTGCTCCAGTACGCGCAGCTTCTTGTAGTCGCGGCTGAACGCTTCGGCGTCGGTGCGGCTAATGTAGCTGACGGCGGTCAGCGCCGCGAGAGAATCCACGGTGGACTTGGTGCGCACGGCGGGGTCAGTTCGACCGTGCACGAGCTGCAGCAGCTGCACGGTGAACTCAATATCGCGCAGGCCGCCCGGACCCAGCTTAATCTGGCGGTCTACCTGGTGTGAGGGAATGTTGTCGGTCACGCGGGCGCGCATCGCCTGCACGGATTCCACGAAGGATTCACGGCCGGCGGACTCCCACACGAAGGGGTCAATTGCGCGGGCGTAGCGGGCACCCAGCTGCGCCGAACCGGCGATGGGACGCGCCTTGAGAAGTGCCTGGAACTCCCAGTTTTCGGCCCAGCGTTTGTAGTACTGCACGTAGGATTCAACGGTACGCACGAGCGGGCCGTCCTTGCCCTCGGGTCGCAGGTTCGCGTCGACCTCCCAGAGGGCGGGTTCGGGTGCGGGGCCCATGATGGCGCGGGTGAGGGCGTGCACGAGTTCCGTGCCGATGGTGGAACATTCGTTCTCGGTGAGCTTGAGCGGGGCGCTCTCCCCCTCTGCCCCGGCATGAGGCGCGGCGCCAGCGGCGGCGGGTTCCACGGGCGCAACCACATACACCACGTCAACGTCAGAGATGTAGTTCAGCTCGCGGGCACCGCACTTGCCCATGCCGATAATCGCCAAGTCCAGGGCGTCTACGGCTTCGCCTCGACGAGGAGCCGCCAGGCCGGGGCCCAGCCCCTCCGCCACCTCGGTGCGGGCAATGGCAAGTGCACCCTCCAGCGCGGCGGCAGCCAAATCGGCGAGGTGACGACCGATGGTGGGCATCATTTCGACCGGGTCTTCGCAGCACACGTCGAGCAGGGCGATGCGCGCCAGGGCGGCGCGGTAGGCGACGCGCAGGGTCACGTAGCCGTCCTTACCGGTCTGGCCGGTGGCCGCGCGCGGACGCTCCGCGTGAGGGTCCGCGCCGAGGGCGGTGAGGATGTCGCGGCGGTAGGGGGTGTCCAGCGGTGCTATGGGGGTCAGGAATTCCCCGTCGGTTTCCGGCAGAATCGACGCCGGGTGCTGGGAGCGAATCAGCGCGCTCTCAGCCGGGTACACCTGCGTGTCGAAGAGCGGGTCAATGTGTTCGGGGCGGCGGTAGAGAAAATCGCCAATCGCCTGGGATGCGCCGAGCAGGCGGTACATGCCGAATTCTTCTTCGCCGCGGTTGGCGCGTTCGGCGACCGCCGGGTGCTTCTCGATGAGGCGCACGAGGGCGGGCAGGGCAATATCCGGTGAGGGCGCGAGGCGCAGCCCGGCAAAGAGCGCATCCTGCGAGACGTGCTTCAGTTCGGGTGCGTTGAGCCAGCGTTCTGCCTTGGACGGGTCGTGGAAGCCGGTGGCGATCATGCGGGTGCGCAGGCGTAGCTGGGCTTTGCGTTCGGCTTCGGCGCGTTGCTCGTCGTCGAGTGCGTCGGGGGCGATGTCGGTGAGCGGTTTGGGTTCTTTGGCGGGGTCGATAATGCGGATGAGCCCGGTGGCCGGGTAGTGGGAGCTGTCAGTCATAGCGTGAGAACCGTGGGTAGAGAACTAGGTTAGAGAACTGTGGGTGGAGAGTAGATCCGGGGCGGAAAGTATAAATTTCGGCGGCTAAAAATCGGCGGTGAACGGCGCAGCCGATAGGTGCATTTGATAGACCTGTGGGCGGTACCCGCCGGCGTGTTACCGGTAGCGGGTACCGCCCTGAGGCTGTCAGCGGTTACTCATTTAGAGAATACCGAGGTTGTGCTTGAGCTCGTACGGGGTCACCTGAGCCTGGTAATGGTCCCAGTCGGCGCGCTTATTGCGCAGGAACTGCTCGAAGACCTGCTCGCCCAGAACCTCCGCCATGAACTCGGATTCTTCGGTGATATTGATAGCTTCACGCAGGGACGCGGGCAGCGGGTTGTAGCCCATGGCGCGGCGTTCAGCGTTGGTCATGGCGGCGAGGTCTTCGGTCACGGCGGGCATGAGCGGGTACTCGTTTTTCGATACCCTTCAGACCGGCGGCGAGAATCACCGCGTAGGCGAGGTACGGGTTCGACGCCGAGTCCAGGCCACGGTACTCGATGCGTGCGGACTGCATCTTATCCGGCTTGTACAGGGGCACACGCACGAGGGCGGAGCGGTTGTTGTGGCCCCAGGAGACGTAGGAGGGTGCCTCGCCGCCGCCCCAGAGGCGCTTGTAGGAGTTGATGAACTGGTTGGTGACCGCGGTGAATTCGGGGGCGTGCTTGAGCACACCGGCGATGAAGTGGCGTGCGGTCTTGGACAGCTGGTATTCGGCACCGGCTTCGAAGAATGCGTTGGTGTCGCCTTCGAAGAGGGAGAAGTGGGTGTGCATGCCGCTGCCGGCGTACTTGGTGAAGGGCTTGGGCATGAAGGTTGCGTACATGCCGAGCGAGTAGGCGACTTCCTTGATGACGGTGCGGAAGGTCATGACGTTGTCGGCGGTCTGCAGGGCGTCGGCGTGGCGCAGGTCGATTTCGTTCTGTCCGGGGCCGGTTTCGTGGTGGCTGAATTCGACGGAGATGCCGACTTCTTCGAGCATGGTCACTGCCTTGCGGCGGAAGTCCTGCACGATGCCGCCGGGAGTGTGGTCGAAGTAGGATTCGTGGTCCACGGGCACGGGGAAGCCGTCGGCGCCGAGCTTGGAGGACTCCAGCAGGTAGAACTCGATTTCGGGCGAGGTGTAGCAGGTGAAGCCCATCTCGGCTGCCTTGTTGAGCACGCGCTTGAGCACGCCGCGAGTGTCGGAGGCGCTGATTTCGCCGTCGGGGGTGAGCACGTCGCAGAACATGCGGGAGGTGATGTCTTCCTCACCGCGCCAGGGCAGAATCTGGAAGGTGGAGGGGTCGGGCTGTAGGAGCATGTCGGATTCGTAGACGCGGGAGAAGCCCTCGATGGAGGAGCCGTCAAATCCCAGGCCTTCGTCGAAGGCGCTTTCTACTTCAGCCGGTGCGAGCGCCACGGATTTGAGGGTGCCGACCACATCGGTGAACCAGAGGCGGATAAAGCGGATGTCGCGCTCTTCGATGGTGCGCAGTACGAATTCCTGTTGGCGGTCCATGAGTTGCCCTCTCGGTGCGGGCGCGCATCCGCGTGGTACCCGTCTGTGGGTGGCGGAGGCGCGCTAAATTTGCTGCCGAGGTGAAGAAGACCCTGTTGCGGAAGGTCCTGCACGTCCCTTGGGTTTCCAAGGGGTTGCGGCGGGTTGTGTACCAGCGGTGCTGGCGCCTCCTTGCCCCGGCGTGTGTCCTGTTGTTATCTAGCCTATCGGGTTCTGCTGTGCGTCGCGCGGGTGGGAGGTTTCGTTTGTGTAAATTCTCTTCTTGCGTGCCGCGGTAGCTCAGATTCTGGGCGGTACCGGGGCCGCTCCCCCACTTTTCTGCGGTGCGGGTCTAGGCTTTGTTCAGATACCTGGCAGATGACGGTTCGCGGGGCGTGGTCGGAGTCGCCTTGCGATAATGGGGGTATGCTACATTCCGTTCTTCTCTCATCAGCTTTGCAGGCGCTGCCCGCACAGGTGGCGCCCGCACAGATTCCTCTAGCGGCAAGCACACTGGTTGCTGCTGACCCCACCGGGCTTGAGTGGCTGCTACTTATTGCCGCCCCCATTGTTTTCTTGGTGTTGTATCTGGTCTGCCTTTTTGCGGTTGCGGTCTTTGGCCCGACAGTCATGAAGAATAACAAGACCGGTGGTGCGACCTACCTGCTGGACCGCCCCTCCCGTGTGGCGTTTAGGATTCGCACCCTGGCGTTGTGGGCGCTGATTGGTGCGTTTGTGGAGTTCATCTGGACCGGTTACACGGGCCGTTTGGGTTCGAGCGCGGCTATTCCGGTCATTATTTTTAGCTGGTCGTGGAAGTACACTTTCTTCTTCCTGCCACTTCAGATATTTCGTGCCTGGTACGTTCACGCAAGCCGCGGCAAGTATGATGCACTGTCGGCTGAGGGTGCTCAGCGCCGTGAGAAGCTGAACCGCAAGAGCGCTTACGAGGTGTCGAAGATGATGCAGCGTAACCCGCAGCAGTTCGCCATGAATAAGGAGCTGCATACGCTGGCGCGCGGTCAGAAGATTGCGGGCGTGCGTCCGTTCCAGCACCTTGACGAGGCGGGCAAGAAGCGCCGCACGAACTATACGGTGGAGCTGGCTGTGGCGCTCATGCAGGCGCGTGCCATGAACCCCGGCAAGCTTCCGTCGGAGGCGTTCGGTGAGAGCATCCTGGGTATGGGTGTTGGTATTACGTCTGATCGCGCGGTGGAGCAGACCTGGTTGACTCTGTGCACGGAGCGTGTCAACGCGCCGGATGCGCCGAATTACCCGGATTCGCTGTACCCGGTGGCGGCTCGTTTTTCGCTGTTTACCACGATGTCGCTGTTGCAGCCGGTGATGGGCCGCCCCTATTCGCCGTTTACTGCACCGGATGCGCGCCGTTTCGTGCCGCGTGATTTCTCGGCGGATACTGTGCTGTTGAAGACTGAGGAGCTGGGCAAGAAGGCTCTGACGCAGAGCGCTATTTTCCGTCAGATTCATGAGCGTCTTCTGCCGTTGCATCGGCAGCAGCCTCAGCTGGTGGATGGCCGCGCCCTGGCGTATTGCGGTGCCCTGCTGGTAAGCGTGGCGAAGGCGGAGGCGGAGAGCCAGCGGTTGACGAGCCAGATTCTGGCGACGGCTGCTTCGGAGCGTGGCGTCCTGTCCTTTGGAGTGTTCTCGCAGATCTCTGAGGATTATCAGTGTGTTCAGCGTCTGCTGAATCTGATGGTGAAGGCGACCGCCGACGTTGAGCGTTTCATTAACGCGGTGGAGGCGTTGGTGCAGATGCATTCTGGTCCGGTTCAGCCTTCCGGCATTGCGTACGAGAAGGTGCAGATGGAGTACATCGCTGCTCTTCTGGACGTTATTGTCTTCTCTTCGCACGCCCCGCTTGCCGGTTCTATTCAGGCGTCTTACGCCCTGCTGAAGGCAGACTATGAGGCGTTTACTTTCAATACCACCGATGAGCTGAGCCGTAGCTACTGGCTGCAGTACGCGAAGAACGCGGTGAACGCCTGCGATACGGGCCTATCCCAGGGCTATGAGGGTTTCTTCGATAACGATGCGGCGCTCCCTGCGTGGGAATCATACGCGGAGGACGTCGTGAAGGAAGTCTGCACCTATTCAATCATGCAGTTGTACTGGGATGCTCTGGTGCAGCAGGCGCTCATTCAGCGCGATCTGCCGCGTGAGTTTAGTGATGCTTCTTCCGCTGTTCCGGAGCTGATGAATAAGAACGCCGCTGCGTCGTTCCCGACCTACTACATTAACCTCATCTGGAACTAGGCATAGTTGTTCCCTCGTGGTGAGCGGTACGCCAGGTTGGAGCCGTGCAGGGTTAGAATAGTCAGCATGACTACTGAGCGTTCTTCCGAGATCTCTTCGCCCTACGCGGCGCAGCCTGCCGCTACCTCCGCGGCTGCTCCCGTGCCTGTTTCTACTGAGAAGCCTTTTGACCTGGATACCGTCAAGAAGGTGCGTACCGTTCACCTGGCGCAGGCTAAGGCGACCGGGCAGAAGTTCTCCATGCTCACCTGCTATGACGCCCTGACTGCGCAGATTTTTGATCGCGCGGGCATCGACATGCTGCTGGTGGGCGATTCTGCGGCGAACGTGGTACTCGGTTACGAGTCGACCCTGACCATTACCCTGGATGAGATGATTCCGCTGGTTGCGGCGGTTTCTCGCGGTGCATCCCGCGCCATGGTGGTTGCCGATCTGCCGTTTGGTTCTTATGAGCAGTCCCCGCAGCAGGCGGTGGCGAGCGCTGTTCGCCTGATGAAGGAGGGCGGTGCACACGCGGTCAAGATTGAGGCGGATGCTTCGATGGCTGAGTGGGTTCGTGCCCTGGTGCGTACCGGTATTCCGGTGGTGGCGCATGTTGGTTTCACCCCGCAGTCGGAGCATGCCCTGGGTGGTTTCCGTGTGCAGGGCCGCGGCGATGCGTCTGAGCGTGTCCGTGAGGATGCGGTGGCGCTGGCTGAGGCTGGTGCGTTCTGCGTGCTCATGGAGATGGTGACCGCCCAGACCGCGCAGCTGGTTGATGAGGCTGTGGGCGCTGTGCCGACTATCGGTATTGGTGCTTCGAACGTGACGACCGGTCAGGTGCTGGTCTGGCAGGACATGATGGGTGTTCGTTCCGGCCGCGTTCCGCGTTTTGTGAAGCAGTTTGCGCAGGTCGGGCAGGTCATGGAGGACGCCGCGCGCGCCTACCGTGAGCAGGTTCGTTCGGGTGAGTTCCCGGCGGCTGAGCACACCTTTGAATAGGCTTTAGGTTTAGACGGTAGCTTGAGACAAAGCGAAGACCCCCGTATCCGGTGTTCCGGGTGCGGGGGTCTTGCTGTATCTGTTTTCTGCCTCTTTTAGATGCCTCTGTTAGAGGCATGCATGCAGAACGTTCGCTGGGCTTTAGAGCAGGCCGCCGTCCTTGTCCCACTCCTCGTTGCGCTCGCGGGCGCGGTCCATGGCGTGTGCCGCCTCCTCGTAGGTCTTGAAGGGGCCCCACAGGGAGGTGACGGCGCTCTGCTGGCCTCGCTCGACCTCACCGGTGGCGAGGTTGTACCAGTATTCGTCAGCGTGCGGGCTGGTTGCGTCAGCTGCGGCGTTCAGGGTCTTCTCAACCGCCGCTTCGATAGCTTCGCTCAGGTGGTTTTTCTTCTCGCTCATGGGTTCTCCTTCGACGGTTTTAAGCCGGTATGTTTAGCGTCTCACACACCTACGGTGGGGGCAATCGGGCAGGGGCAGCATCTCACGTGGCACTCCCCTACTTTTCTCAGCGGCGCGCCGCCTTTCCGCCCTCGCCACCCAGCCCGGTCAGCCTGGAATTTTATTCACAATCTGGGAAAAAGGTACGGCTTATGTATCCGCCGCTTTTTAGCGCCTCCGCAAGGGACACAAACCGCCCACGCCCGGTAAGATGAAACTATGTCTTCAACCAAAACGAATACTTCGCATAATCTTCCCGCAGAGCCCGGTCGTGCACCCGTCGGTTGTCTGACCCCCGGACGCGTCAGCCCGATGCGCCCGGTCCCCTCGCACATTGTTCGCCCCGAGTACGTGGGTAAGCCCACCGCTAACGAGGGTAACGACTCGAACATGTACACCCCCGAGGAAGTTGAGCGGGTTCGCGCAGCCGGCAAGATTGCGGCAGGCGCCATTGTTGAAGCATCCAAGATTTGCGTACCCGGCACTACCACCGACGAGATTGACGTGCTGGTCCACGAGTACATTTGTGACCACGGCGCGTACCCCTCCACCGTGGATTACCGCGGCTATCCCAAGTCCGTGTGCACCTCCCTGAACGAGGTCATCTGCCACGGCATCCCGGACACCACCGTGCTGGAGGACGGCGACATCCTCAACCTGGACGTCACCGCATACCTGGACGGCATGCACGGCGACACCAACAAGACCCTGCTCGTCGGCAACGTGGACGAAGAGTCCCGCCTGCTGGTTGAGCGCACCGAAGAGTCCCTGAACCGTGCGATTAAGGCTGTGAAGCCGGGCCGCCAGATCAACGTGATTGGTCGCGTCATTGAGAAGTATGCGGCACGTTTCGGTTACGGCGTGGTTCGCGACTACACCGGTCACGGTGTGGGTCGTGAGTTCCACTCGGGCCTCATCATCCCCCACTACGATGCGGCACCCGCCTACGACACCGAGATCCGTGAGGGCATGATTTTCACGATCGAGCCCATGCTGACCCTCGGCACCATCGAATGGGACCTGTGGGACGACGACTGGACCGTGGTCACCCGCGACCGCAAGCGCACCGCGCAGTTCGAGCACACCCTCGTGGTGACCGCTGACGGCGCGGATATCCTGACCCTACCCTAAGCGCAGCCCTCTGGGTTTCCTACTTGTGCAGGTATTGTGCAGGTACGAGCCCAGCACCTCACTTTTATATCAGTTCACCCACTAACAAACCCGCCCACTCCCTCAGTTACACGGCAGTAGGCGGGGCGAAAGAGAGAAAACCATGAGCGATTACGCAGAACCCGGCGTCATCACCGAACTGCCCGCCCCCACCCCCAAGGACCTGCAGATTGGTGTGGACATTGGAGGCACCGGCATTAAGGGCGGCATCGTTGACCTGCGCACCGGTAACCTCGTGTCCGACCGCTTCCGCATCGACACCCCCAAGCCCGCAACCCCCGCCGCTGTGGCTGAGGTTGTACGCCGTGTAGTGGACGAGCTGCAGGGCCGCGACCTGGCACCGGACCCCGAGTCCGCTGTCGGCATCGACTTCCCCGCAGTGGTGAAGAACGGCATGGTTTTCTCTGCTGCTAACGTGGACGACTCCTGGATTAACACCGACCTGGAGCAGGTCATGAGCGAGGCGCTGGACGGCCGCACCGTCTACGGCCTCAACGACGCTGACGCAGCGGGCCTGGCTGAGGCAACCTACGGTCAGGGCCGTAACCGTGACGGCCTGATCGCTGTCATCACCCTGGGCACCGGCATTGGCTCCGCCCTCATCAACGACGGTAAGCTGATCCCGAACACCGAGCTGGGTCACCTGGAGATCGACGGCCACAACGCCGAGTCTCAGGCTTCGGCCCGTGCCCGCGAGGTGCACGAGCTGTCCTGGAAGAAGTACGGCAAGCGCCTGTACCGCTACTTCGAGCACGTTCAGATGCTCTTCTCCCCCGACCTGTTCATCATTGGCGGCGGCATCTCCAAGAGCCCGGAGAAGTTCATGCCCTACTTTGAGGATCAGATTCGTACCCCCATGGTCATGGCTGCTCTGCGTAACAACGCGGGTATTGTGGGTGCGGCACTGTGGGCTGGCGGCATGCTGCAGGAACGCAAGCGCCGCGGCGAAGCGTAAAGTGTAGCTACAGCTCAAGGGGCTGTTCCTGAGATAGATATCTCGGGAACAGCCCCTTTCTGTATGCCACCGCTCATCTATAGCGGCTACCGGCTGAGTTAGCTACTGCGTAGCTAGTTACTGGGCGATGCGGTCCTCACGCAGACGCGCAATCGCCTCCTCAAAGTCTTCAAGGTTCTCAAACGCCTGGTACACGCTCGCAAAACGCAGGTAGGCGACCGCGTCCAGCTTCGACAGCGGCTCCAGGATGGTCAGACCCACCTCGTGCGCGTTAATCTCCGCCAGACCGCGAGCACGAATCAGCTCCTCAACCTCCTGGGCGAGCTTCGCCAAATCGTCCTCACCCACGGGGCGGCCCTGGCATGCCTTACGCACGCCCGCGGCAATCTTCGAACGGTCGAAGGGCTCGGTCACGCCGGAACGCTTAATCACCGAAATGGTGGTGGTTTCAACGGTCGTGAAGCGGCGAGCGCAGGAGGTGCACTGGCGGCGGCGGCGAATTGCGGCGCCGTCATCGGTGGTGCGGGAATCCACCACGCGCGAGTCGGTGTGCTTGCAATAGGGGCAGTACATTGTTTCTCCTTGGCTGGGCGCTAGCGCCCGCGTATACAGCGCTCAAGAATATTTATACCTATTCTACCGTGATATACAGCGGATACACCGTATGGTGTGAGTGAATATACGCTCAGGGTGGACTCTGCTATGCAGAATCCACCCTGTCATTCCCACCTTGCGGGGTTATATATGTTTAGCGTCGAATGCAGCTCGGACCGAAATCGTCTTGATTTCACCGAAGAGGCTCGGGTTCGGCTCCACGCGCACGCTCGCATCCAGCAACACCAGTTGCTCCTTATCGCGGGTGCGGATGAGCATGCGCACATCCGCGGTACCCTTGTGGTCGCGCAGGGTCTCCTTCAGCTCCTTCAGGTTCGCCTCGGTCACCAGGTACTCGGGTACCACGATGGTGATGGGTGCGGCGCGGCCGTCATCACTGATTTCCAGGATCTGCAGTTCCTGCGCGCTCATGTTCACGCTACCGTCGTCGCGGCGCTGCACGCGGCCACGAATCGAGCAGATGAGGTCGTCCGCCAGGGCGGCGCCCATCGTCTCGTAGGCGCGGGAGAAGAACATGACCGTAATGGTTGCGCCCGAGGGGTCTTCCAGCTCCACGGAGGCGTACTGGTTACCGCTGGACTTGGCGATACGGCGCGAAACGCCGGTGAGCATGCCCGCAATGGTGACGGTTTCGCCGTCGCGCACGTGCGAGTCTTCGCCGATGATGTCGTGCACCGAGTGGGAGGCGGCATCCGAGAGCGCACGTTCCAGGCCACGCAGCGGGTGGTCCGAAACGTACAGGCCCAGCATGTCACGCTCAAAGTTCAGCTTCTCGCGGCGATCCCAATCGGGCACGTCCGGGATGGTCACGGTCAGTTCGTCACCCAGAGCATCGTCCATGCCGAGGGAACCGAAGAGGTCAAACTGGCCCGCCGCCTCCTTACGCTTGACCGCCACGGCTGCGTCCGCTGCCGCCTCGTGAATGAGGGACAGCGAACGGCGGGTGTGGCCCAGGTCGTCGAAAGCGCCCGCCTTAATGAGCGACTCGATGGTGCGCTTATTGCACACTGCAGCGGCACCTTCTTCAGGAAGTCGTTGAAGGACTCGTAGCGGCCCTTCTCCTTGCGGGCGGCAATCATACCTTCGACCACGTTCGCGCCCACGTTACGGATCGCGCCCATGCCGAAGCGGATGTCCTCGCCCACGGGGGCGAAGGTCAGGGTGGACTCGTTCACATCCGGTGCGAGCACGGTAATGCCCATGGCGCGGCACTCGTTCAGATACAGCGCGAGCTTGTCCTTGTTATCGCCCACGCTGGTCAGCAGCGCAGCCATGTACTCCTGCGGGTAATGCGCCTTCAGGTACGCCGTCCAGTACGACACCAGACCGTACGCAGCCGTGTGCGCCTTGTTGAACGCGTAGTCAGAGAACGGCAGCAGAATATCCCAGAGCGCCTTAACAGCGCCCTCAGAGTAGCCGTTAGAAATCATGCCGTCGTGGAAGGTAGCGTACTGCTTATCCAGCTCCGCCTTCTTCTTCTTACCCATAGCACGGCGCAGCAAGTCTGCCTCACCCAGAGTGTAGTTCGCGACCTTCTGAGCAATCGCCATAACCTGCTCCTGATACACAATCAGGCCGTAGGTGGTGTCCAGAATGTCCTTCAGCGGCTCTTCCAGCTCGGGGTGAATCGGCTCAATCTCCTGCTTACCGTTCTTACGCAGAGCGTAGTTGGTATGCGAGTTCGCACCCATCGGGCCCGGACGGTACAGCGCCAACACTGCCGAAATGTGCTCGAACTCCTCGGGCTCCATGAGCTTCAGGAGCGAGCGCATCGGGCCACCGTCGAGCTGGAACACGCCGAGGGTGTCGCCGCGCGCCAGCAGACGGTACGATTCCGGGTCATCCAGGGACAGGGATTCCAGGTCCAGGTCGATGCCACGGTTCGACTTAATGTTCTCCACCGCATCGGAGATGATGGTGAGGTTACGCAGGCCCAAGAAGTCCATCTTGATCAGGCCCAGGCCCTCACAGGTGGGGTAATCGAACTGGGTAATGACCTGGCCGTCCGCCTCGCGGCGCATCACGGGGATGACGTCCACGAGGTCCTTGCTGGACATAATCACGCCCGCAGCGTGCACACCCCACTGACGCTTCAGGCCCTCCAGGCCCTTCGCAGTCTCGAACACCTGGCCGTAAATCTTATCGACCGGGTCCTCAATGAGGGCGCGCAAATCTGCCGCCTCGGCGTAGCGCTTATCCTCTTCGTTGTACACGTTCGCCAGAGCAATGTTCTTGCCCATGACGTCCGGCGGCATCGCCTTGGTGAGGCGCTCGCCCACCGAGTACGGCTGGTCCATCACGCGGGAGGCGTCCTTGAGCGCCTGCTTCGCCTTAATGGTGCCGAAGGTGACAATCTGCGCGACCTTGTCCTCACCGTACTTATCGGTCACGTAGTCGATGACCTCGCCGCGGCGACGATCGTCGAAGTCCACATCGAAGTCGGGCATGGAGACACGGTCGGGGTTGAGGAATCGCTCGAAAATCAGGTCGTGGTCGAGCGGGTTCAGCTCGGTAATGCGCATCGCGTACGCCACCATCGAGCCTGCACCGGAGCCACGGCCCGGACCCACGCGGATACCGTTGCGCTTGCCCAGTTGATGAAGTCGGCGACCACGAGGAAGTAGCCGGGGAAGCCCATGGAGGTAATAACCCCCACCTCGTACTCCGCCTGCTTGCGCACAACATCAGGGATACCCTGCGGGAAGCGATAGTGCAGGCCCTTTTCAACTTCCTTCACGAACCAGGATTCCTCGTTTTCGCCCTCGGGCACGGGGAAGTTCGGCATGTAGTTCGCCTTGGTGTTGAACTCCACGTTGCAGCGTTCAGCGATTTCGAGGGTGTTCTCACAGGCACCGGGAATGTCACCAAAAATGGAGTACATTTCCTCGGGCGAGCGCAGGTAGAAGTTATCCGCGTCGAACTTGAAGCGCTTGGGGTCGGTCAGGGTCGAGCCGGACTGCACGCACAGCAGCGCCGCGTGGGCGGTGTGGTCTTCCTGGCGGGTGTAGTGCAGGTCGTTGGTCGCCACATAGGGCAGGTTCAGCTGCTTGGCGAGGCGGTGCAAATCCTCCTGCACGTTGCGTTCAATGTCGAGGCCGTGGTCCATAACCTCGCAGTAGAAGTTGTCCTTGCCGAAGATATCGCGGAAGTCGCTCGCCGCCTGAATTGCCTCGTCGAACTGGCCCAGGCGCAGGCGCGTCTGGATCTCGCCGGAGGGGCAACCGGTGGTAGCAATCAGGCCCTTCGAGTAGGTCTGCAGCACCTCACGATCCATGCGCGGCTTGTACAGCTGACCTTCCAGCGACGCAATCGAGGAGGCACGGAACAGGTTGTGCATGCCCTCGGTGGTCTCAGCCCACATGGTCATGTGGGTGTACGCGCCACCACCGGACACGTCGTCGCGGGAGCCGTCGCCCCAGCGCACACGTGAACGGTCGGTGCGGTGCGTGCCGGGGGTCAGGTACGCCTCCACGCCAATGATGGGCTTGATGTCGTGCGCTTTAGCCTGGCGCCAGAAGTCGAAGGCACCAAAGAGGAAGCCGTGGTCACTGGTCGCCATGGACTTCATGCCGAGTTCTTTAGCGTGGGTGAACAGGTCACCCAGGCGCGCGGCACCGTCGAGCATGGAGTACTCGGTGTGCACGTGCAGGTGCGTAAATTCTTTGGTTGCCACGGATATCTCCTGGAGGTGTGGGCTGGAGGATGGGCGGTGAATGTGAAGCTGTGTGCGGCGGCCCGCGGGCGGCTCTACCTAGCTGGGCTGTCTAGCCGAGCTGAACCTTACCCTCGCGCAGAGCGGTCAGCGCGTAGGACAAATCGAGCGGGTACTCGCTGGTGAAGGTCACGCGCTCGCCGGTGCCGGGGTGGTCGAAGCCCAGGCGGTGCGCGTGCAGCCACTGGCGGGTCAGACCCAGTTCGGCACTAAAGCGCGGGTCGGCGCCGTAGGTCAGGTCGCCGCAGCAGGGGTGGCGCAGCGCGGAGAAGTGCACACGAATCTGGTGGGTGCGTCCGGTTTCCAGGTGCACCTCCACCAGCGATGCGGGGCCGAAGGCTTCGAGCACATCGTAGTGGGTGATGGAGTTGCGTCCGTCTTCGACCACGGCGAACTTCCATTCATTGCCTGGGTGGCGGCCGATGGGCGCGTCAATGGTGCCGCGCAGCGGGTCGGGCAGGCCCTGCACGAGGGTGTGGTAGACCTTGTCCACGGTGCGTTCCTTGAAGGCGCGCTTGAGCTCGGTGTAGGCGCGTTCGCTGCGGGCTACGACCATCAGGCCGCTGGTGCCCACGTCCAGGCGGTGCACAATGCCCTGGCGTTCTGCCGCACCGGAGGTAGCAACCGAAATGCCCTCGCCCATGAGCGCGGAGATGACGGTGGGGCCGTGCCAGCCCGGTGAGGGGTGTGCCGCCACGCCTGCGGGCTTGTCCACCACAACGATGTCGTCGTCCAGATGCACGATGCGGAAGCCGTCCACCTTCTCGGGGCGAATGTCCGCCAGATCGCGCGGTGCGGGTGCATCGACGACGACCTCATCGCCTGCGGACAGCTTGTAGGACTTGCCGATTTTCACGGTCTTGCCGTTGTTGGTCACGGTCACGTGGCCGTCACGAATCCACCCGGAGGTGCGGGTGCGCGGCGCGTCGAGGGCACCGGCGAGCGCGGCGTCCAGGCGCATACCGGCGAGCGCGCCTTCAACGGTGAATTCGGCGCGGATGCGGGCCGTATCTTCGGCGGCGTTGGTGGTTTCGCTCATGCGGCTCTCCTTCGGGTGGTGTTTACTTTGGTTGTCTGTGTGAGGGGTTGTCTGTGTGAGAACGTCTTAGTAAGCACGTGTGTCGGCAACGTAACCGTCGGCGCGTATGCCGGAACGGGGAGCTACTTGGCGCTCTTTTCGTCGGTGCTCTTGTCGCCAGCCGGGGTTTCGTCAGCGGGCACCTGCACGCGAGTGCCGTTGAGGTTCAGGCCCTTGAAGTTCAGCAGAACGATGAACGCCATGCACACGCAGATTGCGGAGTCTGCAATATTGAAAATCGCGAAGTTCGGCACGGAAATAAAATCAACCACGTGACCGGAGCCGAAGCCGGGCTCACGGAAGAGACGGTCAAAAAGGTTGCCGCAGATACCGCCGAGCAGACCGCCCAGCGCAAGGGTCCAGGACAGGGCGCGGGTGCGACGCAGCAGGTACAGCACCACGGCTGCGGCGGCAATCATGACGAGGGTGAAGACCCAGGTGACGTTCTCCCCCATGCTGAATGCGGCACCGGAGTTACGGATCGAGTACCACCACAGAAGCCCGTCAATGACGGTGATACGCTCCCCCAACTGCATCTGGGTAACGACCAGGTATTTGGTGCCCTGGTCGATAGCGAACACGACGGCGGCAAGCACGAGCGCGAGGATCCCCGCGGAGCGAGCCGAGAGGATGCGCACGCGGCGTCCGTCAGCCTTTGTAGCGGTGTGTGAGACTGAGGATTCAGCAGTCTTGGGGGTGTTGGTCATAGCTCTCCTCTAGTCTGTGCCGGTTGCTACGCGCCCGAACGCAAACCTGGTGCGGTACCGTTCGATAGTGCCCCTCTAGCTTAGCAAATCGGGGTAGTGCATCGAGTATTCGGCGGTGATTTGGCGGGTGCTCTCCCCCGCTTCTCATCCTGTGTTCTCAAGCCGGGCGGAGCAGGTATGAGAATACCGCCCGGTTCTCTCTATCTTCCCCGGTGAATAGCGGTGGAAGAGAAAGAATCCGGGCGGCATACGCCTCAAAGCGTCGTTAGCTTATTCAGGCACGCTGATTTATGCGGAAGCCTCGATGGACTTGAGGTTCTTCAGCTCCTGAACCTGTGCGTCCAGGTGCTGCAGCAGCTTGGAGCGGTAACGGCTCTCGAAGCCGCGCAGAGCCTCAACAGCGATCTCCAGCTCTTCCTTCTCGTCGGTGAGGCGAGAGAGAACCTCTTCGCGCTGCTGCTGAGCTTCGCTCACCATAGCGTCTGCCTTCCTCTCTGCCTCTTCGAGCAGTTCAGCCTTAGCCTTCTCGCCCTGTGCCACGTAGTCGTCGTGAACCTTCTGAGCCATAGCGAGCAGCGCCGCCGCGTCCTGAGGTGCAGCCGATGCAGCCGAGGACTGTGCGGGTGCCACAGCCGCTGCGGGGGAATCGGGAGCATTTGCGGAGAGCTGCTCGACCTGACGCTCCAGAGCGTCACGTTCGGAGTAGAGCGCGCGCAGTTCGACAACGAGCTCGTCCAGGAAGTCGTCGACCTCGTTGCGGTCGTAACCGGACTCTTCGGTGACGATCTTGAAGCTCTTAGTGATCAGGTCTTCGGGGGTGATTGCCATGGGCTTCTCCTCTGGGTATCCCTACGGGGTTTGGTGATGAAGTTGAGTGCCGCAGAATCGCCGCCCCGATGGTTCAGGGCATGGCTATGCCGCGATGCAGTCGTTGGCACCAATTCTACTATTCTTTGGTTTCTGTGCCCGGTTATACGTCGGTTGAACCGTAAAATATTCGCTCGGCGCAAGGGTGGGATTCACCACGTGACGTATCCGCCCTAGTCCCTGCTATCCCCCTTATGTTTTCTGCCCTGCGGTGCATTTCAAGAAGGTTTTTGCAGAGACATCTTGACGCTCCCCAAGCGGACCCCGGCGCAGAACCCAGGCACAGACCCCAGACGCAGAAAACCCCGCCAGCACGTCATCCCATGTCAGGATGCCAAGCGCAAGCGGGGCTCTCATGCCTAGTTCTCGTATCTCTCCGATGGAGGGGCTACGTTAGGACAGCTTCGCGGTAATCGTCATCATGATGTTCAGCAGGAAAGACAGCAGAACAATCAGAATCAGAAAACCGGTATCCAACGCAACGTTACCCACACGCACCGGCGGAATCAGACGACGCAACAGGTTCATCGGCCAGTCCGTCACCGCGTACACGCCACTGGCGAAGAGCAACACAATGCCCTTGGGGCGCCACTCCGGAGCGAACATGCGTACCCAGTCAAAGAGCATGCGCAGCAGCATGGAGACGTAGAGAACGTACAGAATAATCGTAATGAGGGCGAAAATATAACCCATCTATCAGTCCTTAGCCCTGGTCGAAGGGGAATTCGCCGTCGGTCTCAAAGCCGGCGGGAACCTCGGAGTTAGCCACGCCCAGAACCTCCAGGTTGGAGGGGGTCAGCAGGAACACCTTAGCGGTGACGCGCTCAATGCGGCCCTCCAGCGCGAATGCCAGACCGGATGCGAAGTCCACCAGGCGCTTTGCGTCTGCGTCAGGCATTTCTTCCACGTTCATAATCACGGGGATGTTCTCGCGGGATGTTCTCGCGGAATGCCTCACCAATGTTC